>ENA-ORSI01000008-ORSI01000008.1-human-gut-metagenome-genome-assembly--contig:-NODE-8-length-185417-cov-7.060568_pt1 | contig 185417 bp, 151 predicted proteins | sample MGYA00242187_ERZ509154 | MGnify/ENA primary metagenome ERZ509154 (study PRJEB26280, sample SAMEA2338627) | human gut metagenome | biome: human gut; feature: human-associated habitat; material: faeces...
AGGCTAAATCATTAAAGCGAACCCCCGTTGGAGTCTCTCCTTCGGGGGTTTCGTCATTTCTGCGTTTCAAATCCCACCTCTCCGAAAGACCTACTCCCGCCCATTCCCGTTCCGCTCTCTGTATCCTTACTCACGTACCGAATAAACCAAGTGTGAATAGTACTTGTGCTTTGTTCGCCGACATGGATTTACAGAGAACAGGAAATGCCCATCAAAGACCTCGAACAGTCAAGCTGGCTCAATGGCCCCAACGCTTCCTACGTTGAGTCCTTCTATGAAAGCTGGCTCAAGGATCCGGCCTCCGTCTCCGAGCAGTGGCGAAACTACTTCGGCCAGATGCTTATGGAAGACGCCGGAGACATCTCCCGCGAAGTTCTACATTCGGAAATCGTCACGAGCCTTGCCAATCGTCCCCACGGCGCCGTTGTCTGTGATGTCAGCCGTCAGGATCTGGAAATTGCCGGCAAACAGGTTTTCGTACAGCAACTCATTGCTGCCTATCGTGTGCTCGGTACGCGTCGCGCACAGCTCGATCCGCTCAAGCGCCACGAAGCTCCCGTGATTCCCGAACTCGATCCGTTGTTCTACGGTCTGACCGATGCAGATCTCGATACCGAGTTTCACATCACGAATACCTTTTTCGGCGCCAACAAGATGCCGTTGCGCACTCTTCTCACAGCCCTGCGAGAGACTTACTGCAGCTCGATTGGTGCCGAATTTATGTACATCTCCGATCCTGTCCAGAAGCGCTGGTGGCAGGAAAAGCTCGAGCGCAGTCGTTCTCGACCGATGTACACAGCTGAACGTCGCCGCAAGATCCTCGAAGGCCTGACGGCAGCTGAAGGTCTTGAGCGATTCCTTCACACTCGTTATGTCGGTCAAAAACGCTTCAGTCTCGAAGGCGGTGAGTCCTTCATCACTGCCATGCAGACTGTTGTTGAACAGGCCGCGCACGCCGGTGTCGAAGAATGCGTGATCGGCATGGCTCATCGTGGAAGGCTCAACGTTCTTGTCAATATCATCGGCAAGAGCCCGCAGGATCTCTTTGCTGAATTCGAAGGTGTCGCAGCATCCAATTTGCCCGCCGGTGACGTCAAGTACCACAACGGCTTTTCTTCCGACATGATGGTTGACGGCCGACACATTCATTTGGCGCTTGAGTTCAATCCCTCGCACCTTGAAATTGTTGATCCGGTGGTTGTCGGCAGCGTTCGTGCGCGACAGGACCGTCGCGGAGGCGGAAAAGACGCCGAACGCCTCGTTCTCGGCGTGATGGTGCACGGCGACGCGGCTTTCCCCGGTCAGGGCGTTGTGATGGAGACGCTTAACCTTGCTGATACCCGCGGTTACGGCACGGGTGGTACGGTTCACATCGTGATCAACAACCAGATCGGCTTTACCACGTCCGATCCCCGTGACAAGGGCTCTATGACGTACTGCACTGATCCGGCCAAGCTCATCGAAGCGCCGGTGTTGCACGTCAACGGCGATGATCCCGATGCGGTCGCTTATGCCGCAGAACTCGTTTGCGAATTCCAGCAGACCTTCCAAAAGGACGCAGTTCTTGACATAGTCTGCTTCCGAAAGCTCGGGCACAACGAGCAGGATACGCCGGCCGTCACGCAACCCTTAATGTACCGCGCCATCGGCAAACACCCCGGTACGCGCGCTCTCTATGCCCGAAAACTCGCTGGCGCCGGTGTTGTTTCGCTTGAAGAAAGCGAACAAATGCGCGAAGAGGTGAAGGCTCGACTCAAGGAGGGCCGTCCGCCTCTGCCGCTGAACATTCTCACCGAACGTCACCGCTACCGCGCTGATTGGACTCGATTTGCAGGCGGTGTTTTGAGTAATGACATCGATACCCGCGTGCCGATGGCCGAACTTACTCGTTTGGGGCAGATGATCACCACGTTGCCCGAAACCTTCGAACTGCATCCGATCGTTGCCAAGGTCGTTGCTGACCGACGCCGGATGGCTGCAGGCGAAATCAGAGTCGACTGGGGCATGGCCGAACACCTGGCCTACGCTACTCTTTTGTCGGCAGGCTATGCCGTGCGTCTTACGGGAGAGGACAGCGGTCGAGGTACGTTCAGTCACCGTCATGCTGTGTTGCATGACCAAAAGCGCGAAAAGTGGGATGAGGGCGACTACGTTCCGCTGCAGCATCTCGGCTCCGAAGCGGCTCCCTTTACCGTGATCGACTCGGTGTTGTCTGAAAACGCCGTGCTCGGGTTCGAATACGGCTATGCGACAGCCGCTCCCGATGCGTTGGTGCTCTGGGAGGCCCAATTCGGCGACTTTGCCAACGGCGCCCAGGTTGTGATCGATCAGTTCATCAGCTCCGGCGAAGTCAAATGGGGACGCCTCTGCGGACTGGTTCTGCTGTTGCCGCACGGCTATGAGGGGCAGGGACCTGAACATTCTTCGGCGCGAATCGAACGTTACCTACAGCTATGTGCCGGTGACAATATGCGTGTGGTCCAGCCTTCCTGTGCGGCTCAGATGTTTCATCTGATACGTCTGCAAATGCTTCAAAAGGCAAGAAAGCCGCTTATCGTTTTTACGCCCAAGTCTTTGTTGCGCAACAAGGCTGCCACCAATGATTTGACGGAACTTTCCGAAGGCTCTTTCCGTACAGTGATCGACGACGAGAACGCTTTGCCCGAAGCCGTGCGCCGCATTGTCTTTTGTTCGGGACGTGTTTATTACGACCTGGTGCGCCGTCGTGCTGAAATCAACGAAGAGGCTCAGAAGCATTACGCGATCGTACGCATGGAGCAGCTCTATCCGTTCCCGCACAAGCAGGTTAAGTCTGTCATTGACCGTTACCCCGACGCCGATGAGATTGTCTGGTGTCAGGACGAACCGCAGAATCAAGGCGTCTGGAATTACGCCAAGACGCGCATTCTCATGAACATGCGCCCAGGTATGCGGTTAGCCTATGCCGGTCGCCCCGAAAGTCCGTCGCCTGCGGTGGGCTACAGTGCTCGCCACGCGCAGCAGCTCAAGGATCTGCAGGATGCGGCTTTTGCCCCGATCAAAGGTTTTGTGCTGACTGCCTAAAGCAAAGCTCACACAGAAAGAATAAAAACACACACACAGAGAACACAGCTATGAATACCGTACAAGTGAAAGTCCCCGAACTCTCCGAATCCGTGAGCGAAGCGACGCTTCTGGAATGGAAACGCAAGCCGGGCGACATCGTAGCCGCCGATGAAATTCTCATTGAGATCGAAACCGACAAGGTGGTGCTGGAAGTGCCGTCGCCTGCGGCAGGCCAGCTTGCTGAAATTCGAGCGCAAAACGGTCAGACGGTTGTTTCGGGCGAAGTGATCGCCGTGATTGATACCGATGCTTCCGTGAGCGCTTCTGCTTCTACCGACTCGAGCAGAGCTTCGTCTCCTGCACCGGTAAAGGAAACCGTTGCCGAACCGCGTGTCATGCCGTCAGCAGCCGCCGTTCTTGCCGCTGCCGGCATTGACGCCAAGACCGTGATCGGTACTGGACCGGGAAACCGTATTACCAAGGTTGATGCGCTTGCGGCAGCTGACCCTCCGGTTCAACCTCAGGCTGCCGAACCTGCGCCGCGAGCGGTTCCGGCTCCGAGGTCTGCTGCGGCGCCTGCGCCTGCCGAACCGATCGCGCCCGATCCGTACGGCCGCAAGGAGGATCGAGTTCCGATGACGCGTCTGCGCCGTCGTGTGGCAGAGCGTTTGGTTCAGAGCCTTGCCGGTTCCGCGCAGCTCACCACCTTCAACGAAGTGGATATGAGCGCGGTCATCGCGCTGCGTGCCCGATACAAGGAAAAGTTCGAGAGACGCCACGGCATCAAGTTGGGTTTCATGTCGTTCTTTGTCAAGGCCGCCGTTTATGCGCTCGAAAAGTTCCCTGTTTTGAACGCTTCGATCGATGGCACCGACATCATCTATCACAGCTATTTTGATATTGGCGTTGCCGTCGGTACAGAGCGCGGTCTGGTGGTTCCCGTGGTGCGAAACGCCGATCAGAAAACTTTTGCCGAAATAGAGCTTGAAATTGCCGACTTTGCCAAGCGTGCTCAGGCGGGCAAGCTGTCGATCGAAGAACTTTCCGGCGGCACGTTTACCGTGAGCAACGGCGGCGTTTTCGGCTCAATGCTTTCCACTCCCATCATCAATCCGCCTCAGTCTGCCATTCTGGGCATTCATGCCACCAAGGAGCGCCCTGTCGTGGTCAACGGCGAAATCGTCATTCGTCCCATGAACTATCTGGCGCTTTCCTACGATCATCGCCTCATCGACGGACGCGAAGCCGTGCTGGGGCTCGGTGCCATGAAGGCGGCGCTCGAAGATCCCGCCGTGATGCTTTTGGACATTTGAGAAAAGGAAAAAACGCGATGGACGAACTCTATGACGTGGCGGTGATCGGTGCGGGCCCCGGAGGCTATGCCGCAGCGGTTCGTGCCGGCGAACTCGGATTAAAGACGGTCTGTTTTGATCCGATGGCCAATCCCGATGACGGTGAACTCGGCGCGCTCGGCGGCACCTGCGCCAATGTCGGCTGTGTGCCGAGCAAGGCGCTTCTGGCCGCAAGTCTGGCCTTTGCAAAGGTCAGGAAAGGCTCGGCAGCGTTCGGCTTGAAGCCCGTGACCCCCGACTTGGACTTTGAGCAGATGCAGCGACATCGAGCCAAGGCGGTAAAGGATTCCAACCGCGGCGTTGCCATGCTTTTTAAGAAAGCGGGCGTTGAGTTCGTTGCTGAAAAAGTCGTTTTTCGCGCAAAGACGCAGACTGGTTGGGAACTTGAGACGGCAGGCGGTCAACGCCTGCAGGCCAAACACGTGATCGTTGCCTGCGGCACCAAGCCTCGCGCCTTGCCGGGGCTTCAGTTTGACGAAGAAGTGGTGTGTTCCAATAGCGGCGCTTTGGCATTTAAGGAGCCTCCGAAGAGTCTCGGCATTATCGGTGCCGGCGTGATCGGGCTTGAACTCGGAAGCGTCTGGTCTCGCTTGGGCAGTGCCGTGACCGTTTTCGACATGGCGGCCGACGTTTTGTCCTTTGCCGGAAAGACGGTTAGTGAAGCTGCCCGCAAGATGCTCTCCGAACAGGGACTACAGTTTGAGCTCGGCGTGCTCATTGTTGAGGTGCAGCGTTGCGCAGAAGGCGTCAACGTCACGTTCGAGCGCGACGGCGTCAAGGAAACGCGCACTTTTGAAAAGCTTCTCGTGGCAATCGGCAGAAGTTCCGCTGTCGAAGGTGTCAATCCTCAGGCGGTAGGTTTGGCCGTGAATCCCGCAGGCATTGTTGAGACCGATGATCAGTGCCGTACCAATTTGCCCGATGTGTGGGCCGTCGGAGACATCGTCAAGGGGCCGCAGCTCGCGCATAAGGCTTCCGACGAAGGTCGCGCCGTGGCCGAGCGCATCGCCGGCGGCGTGCGTCCTGCGCATGTTGCGCCGGTGCCTTCCGTCGTCTATACGCATCCTGAGTTCGCCTGGGTCGGATTGAGCAAAGACGCTGCGCAAGAAGCCGGAATGGCCGTTCGCACGGGCAAAGCCGCTTTTGCGCATAATGCCATGGCGAGAGCCTGTGATGAAACGGCTGGTTTTGTCGAACTGCTCTGCGAAGAATCAACCGGACGCCTAGTGGGTGCTCAGGTCGTGGGCGCTGCTGCCGGAGACCTCGTGTCTGCCCTGGCGCAGGCCATTGCGTTTGGGGCGACCGACGAGGATCTGTCGCTTGTTATCTGGCCGCACCCCGGCATGTCCGAAACAATTCAGGATGCGGCCTTTGCCAGTCTGCGCGTTTCCGAGAAGAGGCGAAAATAAGCAAAAGCGCCTAGTCGGGGCTATTATTTCGATCCGTCAAGGTGCGGCAAAGGCGGCTGTAGGCACTTGCGGCACATCCGAATTTTGCTTGGACACCCATAACGGAGGAAGTGTCGTGGCTGAAGAAAAATCAGTAAAACTCGTGTTTTCCGACGGTTCGCCGGAAGTTAGCCTGCCGGTTCTGCCCGGCTCCGTCGGTCCGGAAGTCATCGACATTTCGACGCTCTACAAGAAGACGGGAAAGTTCACATACGACCCGGGCTTCATGAGCACGGCCTCCTGCAAGAGCGCCATTACGTACATTGACGGCGCGGCGGGCAAACTGCTCTATCGCGGCTATCCGATCGAGGAGCTCGCCCGCAACTGCGACTACCTTGAAGTCTGTTATCTGCTTCTCAAAGGCGAATTGCCCAACGCGAAAGAAAAGGAAGACTTCGAGTACCTCGTGATGCACCACACGCTCATTCACGAGTCGATGCATCTCTTCCTGCAGGGGTTCCGCCGCGATGCACATCCGATGGCGGTTTTGACCGGCCTGATCGGAGCCATGTCCGCGTTCTATCCCAAGAGCTGCAACCTGCTCGATCCCGAGCAGCGAGCCATGGCTGCCGTGCAGCTCATCGGCAAGATGCCCGGTCTTGTCGCCATGACTTACAAGTATTCGGTGGGCGAACCCTACATTTATCCGCGCAACGATTTGTCCTATTCGGCCAACTTCATGCGCATGATGTTTGCGATTCCGTGTGAGGAATACAAGATCAACGATGTGCTCACGCGCGCCATCGACCGCATCTTCATTCTGCATGCTGACCATGAGCAGAATGCATCAACTTCGACCGTACGTCTGTGCGCAAGTTCCGGTACGAGTCCCTTTGCGGCCATTGCCGCGGGCGTAGCTTGTCTGTGGGGCCCTCAGCACGGCGGCGCCAACGAAGCGACGCTCTCGATGCTCTATCACATCCAGGAAGAGGGCGGCATCGCGAAAATCGGCGACTTCATCAAGAAGGTCAAGGACAAGTCGAGCGGCGTGCGCTTGATGGGGTTCGGGCACCGTGTCTACAAGAACTACGATCCTCGAGCCAAGCTCATGCGCGAAACCTGCTACGAAGTGCTCGATGAGCTCGGGCTGCATGATTCGCCCATCTTCAAGCTTGCCCTGGCCTTGGAAAAGATTGCGCTTGAAGACGAGTATTTCATTTCGCGCAATCTCTACCCGAACGTGGACTTCTATTCGGGCATCGTGCAAAAGGCGATCGGCATTCCGATGCCGCTCTTTACGGCTATCTTTGCCATGGCCCGCACCGTCGGCTGGTTTGCCCAGCTCAACGAGATGATCGATGATCCGGCCTTCCGCATCGGTCGACCCCGTCAACTCTTTACCGGTTGCACGGAGCGCCACGTCAAGCCGATCGAAGAGCGCTAAACTCGCACAACACAACGCCGCAGAGTTCTGCGGCGTTGTCGTTTGTGCAGCCGAATCAGGCTGCGTTCATCAAGGCGTCAATCAACTCGTTTTCCACCTGCACAACGCCTTCGGGATTTTGCAGCGCCTGTCCGTCAATCAAAAATACGTCTTCGACGCGCTCATCGAGCGTGGAGATCTTGGCGGTGGCAAGGTTGATGCCGTGCCGTGCCAACACGACGGCGATGGCAAACAAAAGGCCGATACGGTCGTTGCAGGTGATGCGCAGCACCCAACTGCGCTGACTCTCGTCGCGCTCAATTTCAACGATCGGCGTCACAGGGAAACTTCTGCCGCGGCGAGAGAGCTTTCCTTTTTTGGGTTCGGGTAGCGGCTTGGCCGAGCTGATGACGTTTGCAAGATTTTTTTCGATGCTTGCTCCGAGAGCTTTAAGATCGCGCCCGCGCTTATCCTGTACGAGGAATGTGTCCAGCGCCCAGCCGTGGACGGTCGTGTGAATGCGCGCGTCGAGAATCGAAAGACCTTCGCGCTCGAAAAAAGCCACCACGCGGGCAAAGAGATCTTTTTGGTCGTGCGTGTAGACAAGTACCTTGCAGACGTTGCCCTTGCGGCGCGCACGGCACTTGACGACGGGGTCGTGCGAGCGGGAGCATCCGGCGAGTTCCACCGTGTGCCAGGCGATGTCCTGGGGCGAATGGCGAAGGAAGTAGACGATGTTGAGTTCCTTCCAGAAAGCGTCTCTCACATCTTCGGTCATGCCGGTCTGCGCGATCAGTTCGCAGGCCTTCTTGCGGTGTTCATCGAAAATGCCCGCCCGCGTTTTGGGTTCGCCACCTGCTTCCAGGCACAGCAATGTGCTGTGGTAGAGATCCGTGAGAAGCTGATACTTCCAGGCGTTCCAGACCTTGGGACTGGTGGCGCGGATGTCGCAGACGGTCAAAAGATACAGACCGTCGAGTCGCTCCTTGTTGCCGACCTTTGATGCAAAGCGTTCGACCACTTCCGGATTGGTGATGTCTTCGCGCTGTGCAACCGTGCTCATCAGGAGGTGCTGCGCCACCAGAAACTCCATGTAATCAGCGTCCTGCGGATTGATTCCGAAATTGGCGGCAAAAGCTTTGACTTCCTTGGCGCCAAGCTCGGAGTGGCTTCCTCCGCGACCTTTGGCAATATCGTGAAATAGTCCGGCAAGTGTCAGACGCCAGGGCTTTTCAATATCGTTCATGATCTGCGAGCACAAGGGGTATTCGTGCGCGTAGGAAGAGTGCGACAGGCGGCGGAGATATTTGACGACGCCGAGCGTGTGCTGATCGACCGTGTAAATGTGAAAAAGATCGTGTTGCATCTGTCCGACGATGCGTCGCCAGACGGGCAGGAAGCGTCCGAGAATGCCCCATGTGTTGAGGTTCTTTAGAAAATGATAGGGACCGTAGCGCAGTTTGACCGTATCGAGAAAGAGCTTTTTGTTGATCGGGTTGCTTCGAAATTCCGTGTCGATCGAGGAGCGTTCGTGCCAGAGCGCTCGCAGCAGATTCGTCGACATGCGCTTGAACTCCCGATGCAAGGCAAAGAGCACGAAAGCTCGGATCATATTTGTTGAGTCTTTGCGAAAGTCGTCTCGGCTCTTGATGTCGAGAATGTCTCCGCGGGCGATGAAGACATTGTCGATGCTCTTCACAAAACGCGGAGCGGCCTGCCGGAAAAGCTTTTCGGTGATGGCAGCCACCAGGATCTGCGTGAGCTGAACGATGTTCTTAGCATTGAGATAGAAGCGCTTCATGAGTGCTTCGCTCGGAAGCAGCGACCCTTTGGGTTTGTAGCCGGCGTTTTTTGCGAGCGCTGTCTGCACGTCGAAAATCAGACGGTCTTCATGGCGGCCGCAGATGAGATGCAGGCGGATGCGCAGTTCTCGCAGAAAGTGCGTGCACTGCGTGAAGTGATAGGCCTCGGTGCCGGTGATGAGTCCTGCCTGAGCCATTTCTTTCCAGGATGTGCCGTAACCGGCGGCTTTGGCGTACCACAGAAACACCTGCAGGTCGCGCAGACCGCCCAAACCTTCTTTGATGTTGGGTTCGAGGGCATAGGGAGTGTCGCCGTATTTTTGGTGACGCTGCCGCATTTCGAGCATTTTGCTGCGAAAAAACATGCGGCTGTCGAGCTCCTGCAAAAAAGTGTCGTGGGTGTCTTTAAAAAGAGCTTTGTTTCCGTAGATCCATCGCGCCTCCAAAAAGGCGGTTGCCGCCGTGATGTCGGAGGCGGTGATTTTGAGCGTTTCGGTTTTGGTTCGGACATTGGTGCCGACCGTCAGTCCCAGGCTCCAGAGCAAGGTGACGAACTCCGCAATGGCGGTCTGATCGGCTTGCGAGAGGTCTTCGGGGGTGAGCACCGCCACGTCGATATCCGAGTACGGGAACATTTCTCTGCGGCCGTAGCCGCCGAGCGCGGCGATCGCGCAGGTGGGGGGAACTTTGGCAAACGCGGCGCAATCTTTGACGAACTTGTCGATGACGGCAGTATGGTGCCGCAAATAAAGTCCGACCTGGGGGTGCGCCGAAAAGTTTTGGGCAAGCTTTTCTCGGAGGTTGATGTACGGTTTGACGGAAAAGTTGCGTTCGGACGCCATGATGCGAGTTCCCAAAATTCGTGACAAGGACAAATTCTAGAGTGTGCGCGGCCTTAGCAAAAGGAAACTAAAGGTTAGGCGGTCGTGCTAAGAGAAGTCGGTTCAGGCACACTTCGCCTTATTTTGATTCTGGGAAGGAAAAAAAAGATGATCAAGAAAGTGATCGCGGGCTTTTTGACGTTCGGTTTTGCGTTCAATGTCTGGGCCGATGTCAATGTCGAATCGATTCGCTACGAAGACTCCGCTGTCGTCGGTCAGACGACGCTGCAGCTCAACGGCGCAGGCTTGAGAAAGAAGGTGTTCTTCAAGGTTTACGCAGCAGGCCTTTACGTGCCGCAGAAGGCTCAGACCGCCCAAGGCGTACTTGAGCAAAACGGTGCTGCTCGCGTACGCCTGGGACTGCTGCGTGACGTTTCTGCCAAGAGCTTTGTCTCGGCTTTGGAAGAAGGTCTGCAGGACAACACCGATGAGGCAACCCGCAAAGAAATCGCGCCGGAACTTGCCAAGCTCATCAAGGCGATGAATGAAATCGGCGACGTCAAGGAAGGCGACCTGGTGGACTTTGACTTCTCGGGCAAGACCACCTCGGTGCTTGTCAACGGCAAGCTTGTAGCCGACAACATTGGCGGTAAGAAGCTTTTTGACTCGGTCCTGCGAATCTGGCTGGGCGAAAACGCGATTGACGACAAGCTCAAAAAGAGCATGCTCGGTCTCTGACGAGCGAGAAGTCGGAAGCCAAAACGAAACGGGAGCAGAGTTGCAACTGCTCCCGTTTTCCGTCTTGTTTAGTCGAAGCTGGGCTTCTTCCAGCCTTTGACCCAGGTCGGCGGCTCGGGCATGCCCTTGGAAACGGTAAGAATGTCGTAACCGGTTTCGGTCACGACCACTTCAAGCTCCCACTGAGCCGACAGACTGCGGTCCTTGGTGACGACCGTCCAGCCGTCGTTGAGATCCATGATGTGGCGCTTGCCGGCGTTCACCATAGGTTCGACGGTAAAGATCATCCCCGGCTCGAATTTGGCCGTCGGCGTGCTGATGGGCACGTGGCAGACATGCGGTTCGCCGTGAAAAACACGACCGATGCCGTGGCCACCGTATTCGTGCACGATCGAAAGGCCCATGGGTTTGACGAAGTTGTGACATGCTATGCCGATGTCATTGAAGCACTTGCCCGGGCGCACCTCTTCGATGCCCGCCCACATACAGCCCCAGGTTGCATCCACAAGGCGTTTGCCGGCAATCGTGGGCTTGCCGATGATGAACATACGCGAGTTGTCACCGAAGAAGCCGTCCTTTTCAATGGTGACGTCAATGTTGACGATGTCGCCGTTTTTAAGAATCTTTTTCTCGCTCGGGATGCCGTGGCAGATCACGTTGTTGACGGAAATGCAGGTGGCCCGGGGGTAGGGGATGCCATTGCCGCCCGGGTTGTACCCCAGACAGGCGGACTTTGCCTTGAGCACGTTGACCGTGTAGTCGAGCATGAGCTCATCGAGCGCCAGGGTACTCACGCCGGCCTTGACGTGAGGCGTGATGAAGTCAAGAAGATCGGCCGCTTCGGAGCCGACGCGGCGCATCGCCTCGATTTCTTCGGGAGTGTGGATCGTAATCTTTGCCATGGTGATTCTTTAAGCGGCCCGTGCCGCTTTCCTCGTTATTTTTGACTTATTTGGTGCGGGTCCAGCCGTAGGGCAGGGGCAGGCGGTGCAGTGTTGCCGCTGTTGTATCGAGCGCAGCTTCGCTTTGAGCCGTCTCGGTGGAAACTTCTGCCAGAAGGAGAGTACGGTCGGCAAGCTTGGCGCCGTAGAGCACCGTTGCCACGACTTGGCCCTGATCGTCCGTCAGATCGGTACCGGGCGCGAGTTCAAGCGGATCGTTGGCCGCAAGCAAAACGGTACGGCGGTTCGCCTTGCCGATGTGCTCGATGCGGCTAACCACTTCTTGGCCGGTGTAGCAGCCCTTATTGAAGGAGATGCCTCCGATGAGATCCAAATTGACGGCGTGCGGCGTGAAGCGCTCGGCCGTTTCGCCAAACACCCAGGATTGACCGGCAGCGGCGCAAGCGGCCCACCAGAGGGGTTCTGAGCCGGCGCAAACCGTTCCTTTCGGAACAATTGCCAGCCCCAGACCGCTCGGCAGTGCCGCGGCAATGCGCGCCTGCGGCAGAGCGCAGGGCAATTCGAAAACAAGCGCACCGTCGCCGAGATTTGTGGGAGCCGAGCCGACAAAACCCGCCACTTCACGATCCGCAGCACGCTCGATCGTCACCTTGCTGCGCAGCACGTACATCTTGAGACGCTTGACGAGATAGTCGGCGTTGGAGGCCGCTACGATCATGCCGATGGTGTCGCCTTCCTGGAACAGGCGCGGCGTAGCCAACAGTCGGCCCTTGGGCGAGCAGTAACCGGCCGGCATGAGCTCGTTGCCGAGCTTGGTGACGTCATTGGTGAGCTGACCTTGTAAAAAAGTGAAACGATCTGCGCCGGAAACGGTAATGAGCGCAAGAGAGCTTAGGCAGGAAAGCGTTCCTACCGTAGAATTCGCATCAGTCATTTAGATTCGCAAACTGTGGTTTGAAACGGCGCATCTCCGCAGAAAGGAGGAGAACGGCGCCCTTTTGCTTTGTGCGCGTATTGTACTCGAGCTCCTCGTTTTCTCTGAAGCATGCACGGTCGACATGACGCCGCGTGCGGGCCTGATTCGATAGCTAAAACGCGCGATGCCCTGGTTTTCTTCGGCGAATCTGCCGATTCCATTTCTGAGAGACGATCCGCGTGAGTTCCGAGACTGACAATAAAAATCTTGAAAATGCGCCCGAGGCCGGCGCCGGCTCCGAGAAGCCTTCTGAAAAACCGGCTCGAAAGCCCCGTAAATCAACTGCGGAAAAGAAAGCTCCTCGCGCGCGTAAAACGACCGGTGTGAAAAAGGCTGCCGCGCCTCGCAAGACGTCGCGCAAAACGAAGGTGGCGCAGCAGCCGTCGAGCGAAACTCCGGCTGAGCCCAAGACGCAGAAAGTTTCTATTCAAGAAGTTGAGTCTCCTGTCTATGAGACGCCTGAAATAAAGACAAGTGTCAAAGCAAACTCCGTTATGACGCAAGTCTCGGAACCGACTGTGACTTTGTCCGAGCCGGTGGCTTGCATTGAAACTAAACAGCCGGTCTATGCGCCGGCAGTCTCCGCTCAAAGCGAACGGGGTGCTGTCGAGACGCCGACTGCGGTGACTCAGGAGCCAGTTTCGGTGCCTTTTGCGACGGAAGCGTCGGTAAAGCGGGAAACCAAGCAAGCACAGTCTGATCAAGAACTGTCCGTGCCCGTAAGAGAAGACCAAGCCGAAATACCGGCGGCCAGGGCTCAGCAAGAAAAAGCGCCGCAAGAGCAGGCAAAAGATTCTGAACAAGTCGTGCAGCCGCTCGAAAAGACCGAGAAAAAGGAGCAGGCGAGCGCGTCGAAATCGGACCAGGCTCGGGACGAAACACACGCCGAGAAGTCTTTGCCAGAATCGGACGAAACCGGTGCTGTCGATTCCAAGACCAAGGAAACGACTGAAAACCCGCTGCTGCCGCAGATATGCAAGAGCCTCTGGGCCAAGCTGGCGGTGGTGCTCGTCGTCGTGGCGCTGTGCTGCACATTGCCGTACTGGTGGTACTTCAAACGCTCGGTCGATTTGCCCGAAGGCGTCAGTTACGTTGATGTGACGGTCCCGACGGGAGCTTCAGGTCGCGCAATTGCCAACCGCATTGCGCAGGCGGGCATCGGCATTTCGCCCGATACGCTAATCGGTCTGTTGCGCGTGCAGGGAACGGCGCTTTCGATTCATGCCGGTCGCTATCGTTTTACGCCGGGGATGACCCTTGCGGACATTGTTGACAAACTGCAACGATCGGATGTGGAGAAGTTTTCCTTCCGCATTGCCGACGGCATGCCGCTGTGGGAATTGAGAAAGGCGGTGACGGCGCTGACCGACATCGAAATCAAGACGGCCGGCATGTCGGACATGCAGTTGCGATCGGTGTTGGGCATACAGGAGCCCCACTTGGAAGGCGTGTTTGCGCCCGAAACCTACAGCTTTCGCACGGGGTTGACCGACATCGACGTGTACCGCGCGGCTTATCGTGAACAGATGCGCATTCTCAATGATGAGTGGGAGAAGAAAAGCCCGCTTGCTGCGGTCAAAACCAAGTACGAAGCTCTGATCTTGGCAAGCATCATCGAAAAGGAAACGTCAATGCGCGCTGACCGGGCGCTTGTGAGTTCAGTGTTCAACAACCGTTTGCGCCTGCGCATGCCGCTGCAGACCGATCCCACGATCATTTACGGCATCGGCGAGAGCTTTGACGGCAACCTTAAGCGACGCGACTTGCAGCAGCCTGGGCCCTACAATACCTACCTCAATGCGGGACTGCCGCCGACGCCCATTTCGATGCCTTCGGCGGCATCCATTCATGCCGCTTTGAATCCGCAGGACACGAAGTTCTTGTATTTTGTGGCGCGCGGAGACGGCACGACGCATTTTTCCAAGACGCTGACGGAACACAACCGCGCGGTCGAAAAATATCAAAAAGCGCCGGCTCGCAAGGCCCGCGTCTTACAAAAGCGTCAGAAAGACGCACGATGAGACATCATGGTACGAGGAAAATTCATCACTTTTGAAGGAATCGACGGCGCGGGGAAAACCACCCAGATTGAGGCGTTGCATCGCTTTCTGCTTGATCACGGCATCGAAGTCGTCCGTACCCGCGAACCAGGCGGTACGCCGCTTGGCGAAAAGATCCGAGCTATGCTGCTAAACGATGAAATGGACGTGACGGCCGAGACGTTGCTCTTTTTTGCCTCGCGCGCGCAGCATATCCGCGACGTGATTCTTCCTGCGCTTGAGCGTGGCGCCTGGGTGCTCTCCGATCGCTTTACGGATGCCACCTACGCATATCAGGTGGGCGCCAAGGGTTATGACGCCGAGTACGTTTTGCAGCTGGAAGCCATCGTTCAAAAGGGGTTTCAGCCCAACAAAACGGTGCTTTTCGATTTGGATCCACAGACAGCGGCTCGCCGTCTGGCGCTTTCGCGCACGGCCGATCGCTTCGAGACGCAGGACTGCGACTTTTTCACGCGTGTGCGCAAAGCCTATCTGGCCCGCGCCGCAGCTTCTCCGGAGCGCTTCTTTGTTCTGGATGCGGGGCAAACGCCGGAGGCGATCACCGCTCAGCTTCTTGATGAAGCAAAAGGATGGCTTTAATGTCTATCAAGCTTTATCCCTGGCAGGATGCGCTTGAAAAGGCGCTGCTCGACCTAAGGGACAGATTGCCCAACGGGCTTCTTGTCTATGGTCCCCGCGGAGCGGGAATTTTTGATCTGGTGCAGGCCTTTGCAAAGTCGCTTTTATGCACGCAGCCAGCTGCCGACGGCACGCCCTGCGGATGTTGCCACGGCTGTCATCTGGTTCGTGCAGGAACACACCCCGACATTCGCTACGTGGTAAGCGAAGCCGAAAGTCTGCCGAGAGAAATTCCGTTTGTGCCGCCTGATACTGCCGCGAGCGATCGTAAGACCGTCTATCGCGAAATCCTGATTCACCAAACGCGAGCGCTCACTGATTTCTTAAATCTCAAGAGTCATGAAGGCGGCGTTCGCATCGTTCTGGTTTATCCGGCCGATCGAATTCGTGCCGAAGCCGCCGCCTCGCTTTTAAAGAGCCTTGAGGAGCCGCCGGAAAACACCGTCTTCATGCTCGTTGCCGATGAAATTGACCGCGTACTGCCGACGATTCGTTCCCGCTGCCGTCTGATTCGCGCCGGAGCACCCACTCGCGAGCAGGCGCTCGAATGGCTTAAGAGTCAGGGCGTGCAGGATGCAGAGCGCAAGTTGACCGAAGCCGGCGGAATGCCGCTTGCTGTGTTTGACGAAGACGCTCGCTTTCGGCTTGCCGATGAGACGCGTGAACGTTTTCTGGCCTATCTGAGACTTGGTCATGCGGCGCCGCCCGCGCAGGCTCTTTCTGTAGCAGACAAGGACGTGACGCTTTCGGCCGCTGCGCTTTTCCTGTCACGCTGGGGCTGGGATTTGGCAAGTGCCAAAGTGGGTTGTGAGCCACAGTACTTCCCTGAATTTGCAGAAGAAATTAAGACTATCGCACAGGCGGCCAATCCGACGGGACTCTATACTTGGATCAATTCGGTTCGGGACATCCGACGTGTTTCCGAGCATCCGCTCAATGCCAAGACAATGATTGAAGCGCTTCTGATTTCCTACGCGCGCAATATTTGAGATATACGATACGAATGACCACGCAAAAATCAAAAACAACGGTTGCCACGTTCGGCGCCATGAAGGCTGAAGGCAAACGCATTTCGATGCTCACGTGCTACGACTACACCACGGCGCGTCTGATTGAAGAAAGTTCGGTCAATGCGATTCTCGTGGGCGACAGCCTCGGCAATGTCATGCTGGGCTATCCGGATACGCTTGCCGTTACGGTCGAGGACATGATTACCTACGGTGCAGCCGTTGTGCGCGGCGTGAAAAATACGATGGTCGTGGTTGATATGCCTTTTATGAGCTATCAGGTCACGATCGAAGAGGCCGTGCGCAATGCGGGGCGTATTCTCAAAGAAACGCATTGCAATGCCGTTAAGCTCGAAGGGGGCCAATCCATCCGCGAAACAATCGCAAGGATTGTGGCGGCAGGTATTCCCGTGATGGGACATGTCGGCATGACGCCGCAGTCGGTCATGCAGTACGGCGGTTTTAAGGTTCAGGGCAGGGGCGATGAAGCGGCCGAACGAGTCTTTCAGGACGCACTGGCCGTGCAGGAAGCAGGTGCTTTTGCGGTTGTACTCGAATGCGTGCCTGCGGGACTTGCGTCCGAAATCACGCAAACGCTGCATATCCCGACGATCGGCATCGGTGCGGGCGTGGACTGCGACGGGCAGGTGCTCGTGACGCAGGATATGCTGGGTCAGTACTGCGACTACGGTCCGAAGTTTGTTCGCCGTTTTGCACAGGTGGGTGATACGATGCGCGCAGCATTCAATGCCTACGATGAAGCCGTCAAAGGCGGAGAGTTTCCGTCGGAAAAAGAGACTTTTTCCTGAAGATAACCGTTTCTGTTAATAATTGCTGCTAAAGATAATTTAAATCCGCTGAATCGGATCAAAAAATGGAACTCATGATTTTGTCCAAGCCTGCTCAGGTGCAGGCGCAAGTGCTCGCTTGGAAGCGACAGGGATTGACGATCGGTCTGGTGCCGACGATGGGATATTTACATGAAGGTCATGCAAGTCTGATTCGTCGGGCTGCAGCCGAATGTGACCGTGTGGTGGTGTCGGTATTCGTCAATCCCACGCAGTTCGGCCCGAACGAAGATCTGGAATCCTATCCGCGCGACATTGATCACGATACGGCTCTTATCAAAGAGTGCGGCGGAAATCTGGTTTTTGCTCCGCAACCGGCAGATATGTACGGCGAAGGAACCCGCACATGGGTAACGGTCGAGGGACTCACCAAGGAACTTTGCGGACGTAGCCGTCCGATTCACTTCCGCGGCGTGGCGACCGTGGTCTGCAAGCTGATGAATATTGCGCAACCCGACCGCGCTTATTTTGGACAGAAGGACGCGCAGCAGCTTGCCGTAATTCGGCAGATGGTTTCGGACCTCAATATGCCCGTGAAGGTCGTCGGTTGCCCGATCGTACGCGAAGCCGATGGACTGGCGAAGTCAAGCCGCAATACGTATTTGAATGAGCAGGAACGCGCTGCCGCGCTGGTGCTCTCCCGATCGCTTGCCGAAGGCCGTAAGCTGCTTGAGGCTGGAACGGCTGACGCCGATCGGGTGATGGCCCGCATTGAGGAAGTTATCAAAAGCGAACCCTTGGCCCGCATTGACTATGTTCAGGCGGTAAACGCCGACACGATCGAACCGGTGCATAAAGTTGAGGGTACGGTGCTGTTTGCCATTGCCGTTTATATCGGCAAGACGCGCTTGATTGACAATTTCTACTGGACTGCCGAAGAAAGCCATGCAAATTGAGATGCTCAAGGCGAAAATTCATCGCGCCACCGTCACGCAGGCCGAACTCAACTACGTCGGATCGATTACCATCGACAGCGATCTTCTGAAGGCAAGCGGCATTTGTGAGTACGAAAAAGTCGACATCGTCAACATCAACAACGGCGAGCGATTTGCGACATATACCATTGCCGGTGAAGCCGGCAGCGGTGTCATTTGCCTCAACGGCGCTGCCGCTCGTTGCGCCTGTACGGGCGACAAAGTGATCATCATGAGTTACTGCACGTTGACTCCTGAAGAAGCTCGTGAGCACAAGCCGACGGTGCTTTTTGTTGATGAGCAAAACAAATTGACTCGACTTGCTCATTATGAAAAACACGGATGTCTGGAAAACTAAACCGGTAATCCCGCCTAAAATGGAGCACCCTGCAGACGAACTGCAGATTGTTGTGAATTTGTCAGACCAAGCACTTCTCTTTCAGAGGGCCCAGTAAAAATGTCGAAGTCGCACCTGCTTCCGATTTTTTCGCCGCTTCCCGTGTGTTTCCAAAAAGGGGAGGGCGTATGGCTCACCGACACGCAAGGCAACGTCTATCTTGACGGCTTTGCGGGAATCGCCGTTAATGCCGTGGGGCACAATCATCCCCGATTGGTATCGGCGCTTCAAAAGCAGGTGTCCGAGCTGATTCATGTCTCGAACTATTTCCGCATTGACCTGCAGGAAGAGGTTGCCGCCAAGCTCTGCGAAAAAAGCGGCCTGCGCGGTTGCTTCTTCTGCAATTCCGGCCTGGAAGCCAATGAAGCCGCCATCAAGCTTGCACGCAAATACGGGCATCTCAAGGGCTTCAACGAGCCCAAGATCATTGTGTTTGACCATGCGTTCCACGGTCGTTCGATCGCGACGCTCTCGGCAACGGGCAACCCCAACGTGCGCCGAGACTTCGCGCCGTATCTGCCGGACTTTATCCGTGTGCCCGCAGGCGACGTCGAGATGATTGAAAAACTGGCGACCACGACGCCGGGTATCTGTGCCGTCATGTTTGAACCCGTGCAGGGCGAAGGCGGCATTATTCCGATTCCGGATGAAACGATGCGTGCTATTCGCGAGCTTTGCGATCGCCACGATTGGCTGATGATTCTTGATGAAGTGCAAAGCGGTATCGGCCGCACGGGCAAATGGTTTGCATATCAGCATTCCGGCATCGTTCCGGATGTGATGACGCTAGCCAAGGCCTTGGGCGGTGGCGTTCCCGTGGGCGCTCTCGTCTGCGGCGAAAAGGCATACGGAGTGTTTGCCCCGGGCAATCACGGCTCGACATTCGGCGGCAATCCGCTGGCAATGCGCGCTGCGACGACGGTGCTTCAGATCATCGAAGATGAGCGGCTGGTGAGCAATGCCGAAAAGATGGGGCAGTACTTGCAGGAAGGGTTCCGCAAGGCACTGAAGGGTGTGCCCGGCTTTGTTGAAGTGCGCGGCCGTGGCCTGATGATCGGTATTGCCCTCGATCGTCCGGCTCATCAGTGTTTGGCTATCGGCTTGAAGCACCGTGTACTTTTCTCAGTGACCGCAGGAAACATCATCCGCATCGTGCCTGCGTTGAATATCGCACGACGCGAAGCTGACGAGCTCATCGAGCGTGTCACCGCTGTCGTGAAGGAATTCACCGCCGCTACCGCCAAGTAATGAGAGACAACGATGGATAACGAAAAATTCAAGAAAATTTTGGAAATTGTGGTGCGTGTTGCCGGAGCAGCCGTGCTGATCTACTTCCTCTACAACATCATTCTCACACAGCACGAATATTTCAGCTGACTTTAGGTGAGAGCGGCCGCTGGCAGAAATGTCGGCGGCTTTGTTTTGTTGGCACAGTTTCAAAACGCTGAGTTTGGGCGCCCGCAAGCCCCGGCTGGAAACGGTGCGCAATCGTGATAGGCTGAACCGCTGCCGTCTTCGGCTCAGGCGTCCATGACGAGGCCGCAACGGTACGGAAATATCTATTGGACAAAGGCTACGCCAGTCTTGAATAGGACTCAGAAAGAGGCTTGGGCCTGAAATCTCTGGCCAGGGAGGTTTGCGCCAAAAAAAAGGCGAAGTGAAAGAGTAAATCGAATTGGCGGAAGCGGTGAGATTCGAACTCACGAACGGGGTTAACCGTCGCCGGTTTTCAAGACCGGTGCATTCAACCACTCTGCCACACTTCCGTTTTGAGAGAATGGCGATATTAGCAAATATCTGGCTCATAAGAAAATTTTGCGTTGCAAAAGTTTGTTTGCAAAAGTCGGCGATTGCCGCAAAATAAGCCGAGCGAATCATTGACATCCCCTTTGTTTGGTGTTGTGATTAACAAATCAGCCTAAAAACGGCAAGGAAAATGCCTTGCATCAGAAAAATTCAACCGGAGGGGAGCTCATGAGCGATAAAGATAAGAAGAAGGATCAAGCCGAAGGCGGCAAGAACTCCAAAGACAACAAGCAGGCTCCGACCTTAAATGACACTTTGGAGAAGGTGTTTCGCGACGTCGCGCTGATTGACCCTAAGGAAAATGTTGAGGGCGTTATCAAGGAGATCCTGCGCCAGGTGCGTGCGATGAAGACCGAGCTTACGGCCGAGGAGATGGCGCAACTTGTTTTTGAAAACATGCAGCCGAGCTCTCGTGATCATATGCTGGCGGGGTTACTCACCGACATCTTTGCGAAGTACGGCGAAATGAAGACGCGCCACACCAGGAATATGGATGAGCTTTCGCCTGACATCAGCAAGGGCGTCTTTCCCTATCTTCACAACTACGATGACGCGCTTTATAAGGAAGAGCTGTACGCGCTGCAGGTTGAGTTGCTCAAGATGCAACGCTACGTCAAGGATGCCGGTCTAAAGATCGCCGTGATCTTTGAAGGCCGAGATGCTGCCGGTAAGGGAAGTACGATTTCTCGCTTTACGCAGAACATCAACCCTCGCGGCGCACGCGTGGTCGCTCTTCCCAAACCCACGGAAGCTCAGGCCGGTCAATGGTATTTCCAGCGGTACGTCGCGCAGCTTCCGAGTCCCGGCGAAGTGGTCTTCTTCGACCGATCGTGGTACAACCGCGCCGTTGTGGAACCGGTGATGGGGTTCTGCCGTCCCGAACAGACGCAGCTTTTTTTGAACGAAGTGCCGGCCTTTGAGCGCAGCCTTGTTGAGCACGGCATTCATCTCACGAAGTTCTGGCTGGACGTGAGCCGCGATGAGCAAAAGCGCCGATTCAAGCAGCGCCGCGTTGATCCGGTTCGCCGCTGGAAGCTTTCTCCGGTGGATATTGCTTCGCTGGATCGCTGGGACGACTACACGGCTGCCATCGAAGAGATGTTCCGCAAAACCGAGTCGCCTGTTGCTCCTTGGACGATCATTCGCAGCGACGACAAGCGTCGAGCTCGCCTCAATGCGATTCGAGTGTTTCTGCACAGCATCGAATATGCCGAAAAAGACGAAGAACAGATTGGACCGGTGGATGGCCTGATCGTAAAGTCGGTGCCCGAATACTTGCGTGGTTATCGTATGGGGCCTGCCATCTGACAGCGCAATTGACGCGCAACGGCTGCCGGAAGGTAGGCTACACAAAGGTTCGTTAATGAAACTTTATTAGAGCCTGCTTTTTCTGCAGCCGTTTTTTTCTTGCTGTAAAGAAATTTGACCCAACATACTGATCTTAAAAGAAATTAAATTTTATAAAGGGTCATGAACAGTTTGTTAGATTTTAGACTTTGATGTTACGAGAAAAGGCCTTTGATTTTGACGATGAAGCTTTCGGATTCGTACGGGCCGTACTCGTAGGACAGAAAATCGTAACCTTGCGAGACGATGGCCTGTCGCAAGGTGGCCTTGTCGATGACGCCTTCGGATACGATGACGACCTGACGAGTCTTGCGGTTTGCACGGATTGTTTTTGCATCAGGTACCACCGATCGAACAGCCTCGTTGATATGCGCTTCGCACATCTGACAGGACATGCCACCTACGCCGATAATGGTTTTGATCACGTTGAGTTCCTTTGGTTAATAATTTCAAAGAAGAATGATAACCATTCTTATTACGCTTGTCTTGACTAGGCTCGATATTGTGTCAACTGAGGTGCACACATAGAATGTCCGCCGGTATTTCATCTCTCAGCAAAAGCATCGGCATGATTTCTTCTCGAGACTTCTTATGCGGTAAGTCCGCAGCCATTTTCGATTTTGACGGCACGCTAGGCGACACGATCAACCTTTGGAATAAGGTGGATGTGGAATTGGCGACGGAACTCGGATATCCGGGACTTGATTTGCACGAGTGTCACGCATTTCGTGAAGCTGCATTGAGGCGGTACAAGAACCAAGAGAATCCTTACCGTTGTTATTGCGGCGACTTTGCCAAGAGAATCGGCTGCTCACTTTCGGCTGAAGAGGTGCATGCGCGCCGCTATCGAATTTCGCGCCGCATGCTGCGGGAGGATGTGCGTTTGCGTGAGGGCGCAGCAGCTGCGCTAAAGCGCATCAAGAGTCTTGGTTTGAGAATGGCGGTAGCGACGACCACGCGCCGCGCCAACATCGAAATCTACTGCCGACAAAATCAGAACATCCTCGATGAGATTCATCTTGACGAAGTGTTCGAACACTTTGTATGCGCCGAAGACGTGCGCAACATCAAGCCCGATCCCGAGTGCTATCTCAAGGCGATTGACTATCTGGGACTGCCCGCTGAAGCGATCTTTGCTGTGGAGGACACGCTCTCCGGGGTGGAGGCGGCAGTACGAGCAGGCCTTGTCTGCATCGGCATCCGAGAGGAGAACTCGGTGCCGGATGCAGAAGAGATCAAAGCCCGGACGGCGCTCTATTTTGACGATTACGCCGCGTTTCTCGCCTGGCTCGGTTAGGCGGAGTGCTTTTGCGGCTCAAAGCCTTCCTGATTGGTGCGGTTCGTGTTGGCGTCTTTAGGAACGACGTGAAGCTTTCCTGAGGCCTTGAGTTGATGCGCCCGCGTCATGAAGAGTTTTAGACGGTTGGAGACATTGCTCTCGGCCGTGCCGCCTTCAAAGTCGATGCCGATCAGGTTGGCCTTGGGGTAGCGCGCTCGAAGAGCCGACATTACGCCTCGGCCGGTGATGTGATTGGGAAGACATCCGAACGGCTGCAGACAGACGACGTTGTCCGTACCGGTTGCGAGGAACTCAGCCATTTCAGCGGCCAGAAGCCATCCTTCACCGGCTTGCTGTCCCGGCGAAACCATGCCCTCGACGCGCTTGAGGTAAGCATTCAAGGGAGGCATATGACCGAGCGGGTTACCTTCGCCCATAGCCGCTTGCGCTACGGAACGCAGTTTTTCCAGGTATCCCAACAGGAAGGAGCTGACGATGGCGCGCAGTTTGGAGCCTTCGGTATGCTGACTCTGCCAGATGGGGTCGGCCAAGCAGTATAGGAAGAATGTGGCCAGGTCGGGCAGCATGGGTTCGGCACCGGCTTCGCGCAGACGATCGGCTGTCGCAAGATTGGCCTTGGGATGGTACTGCAGAAGAATTTCGCCGACGATGCCGACTTTTGGCCGTTGTTTGCCGTCAAGTTCAACGGCGTTAAAGACGTTAACGATTTCTCGGACAGCGTCGTCAAACTCCTCGAGCTTGCCTGTGGCAGCCGCTTTGGCAGCCGTGGGCGTTGCCAGTTTAAGCGCGATGTCTGCACTGCCTTTGACGACTTCTCCGGCCTGCGCATGCAGGTACAGGCGTTGCAATACGTCGCCGAGCACGATCGCCATGGAAAGACGCTTGAGCCCCTTGAGTCCCAGTTTGAGGTGAGCGTGGCCGGTAAGGGCTCGGCCCGAAAGTGTAAGTACCGGAAGATTCGGGAAGCCCTTGTCGCGCAAGGCCCAGTCAAGCAGCGTCGGATAGTTGGTCGCGCGGCAGGGCCCACAGGTCTGGCTAAAGAGAATCGCGCTTTTTTCCGGCACGAAATCCTCGGCTTCGGTGGCTTCGAGAAGCTGACCGATCGTGACGATGGCCGGGTAACAAGCATCGTTGTTGACGTAGCGCAGGCCCAGCGTGACAGCATGATCGGACACGGTCGGCAGAAGCTTCATCGTGTAGCCGAAGTCCTTGAGAACATGCACCAGAAGCGGAAAATGGATCGGTGCCATCTGCGGAACGTAAAGCGTGCGGGCGCGCAATTGCTGAGGAGTGAGAGACTGTCCTTGTTGCTGAGCGGTCGCAAGCTGTTCGACTTCGGTGGGAGCGGGTTTGAAGAAGCGCGAGAAGAATCTGATCGGAGACTCCTTGACATGAACCTTCGGTTCGACGAAGTCGGGCAGCTCGTCAATCGACTGGGGCGCAGCCTCGACGCCGTGCACGGCAAAGAGTGAACGCAGACGGATGCGGGCAGCGCCTAGCGTATCTGTCTCGTCAATCTTTAGCATCGTGTAGAGCAGCTTATTCTTGTGCGCGATGCGCTTCATCTGTTCGCTTGTGATGGCATCAATGCCGCAACCGAAACTCACCAACTGCACGAGTTCGGTGTCGGGGCGAGAGGCGATGGCTTCAAACGACCGATAGAGTCGGCCGTGGAAAGCCCATTGATTGACGACGTCAAGCGTGTCGCGCTTGCCGGGCAGATCTTGGGCGATGAAGCTCACGGCGTCTTCGGTGAGCACGTGTGCGCCCATCGATTCGATCAAAGTCGGGATGCCGTGATGAATGTAGCTGTCGAGGTGATAGGGATGACCGGCGAGCACAACGACAAAGCCGGGCGCATTCCAGATTTCAAGCGCCTTGGCTTTGATGTCATGACGATAAGCTTTCAGCGCGGCAGAGGCTTTTTCGCAGGCCCTTACAACGTCCTTGTGCTTGAGCTGCGGGAACGCTTCACACAGAGCGCGCGCGACGGTTGAAAACTTTTCGATCGATACAAAGGGCGTCAGGATGCGAGTCTCGGGGGCCGCCGTTTCGAGTGCCAGACGCAGAGCCTCAGGGTAGCCGCCGACGACGGGGCAGGCATAAGAGTCTTCAGCTTCGGCAATGAGTTTTTCTTCCTTGGGAATGCAGGGAAACCAAATGTTCCGCACGCCTTTTTCGGCAAGCGACAGTGCATGACCGTGCGCGATCTTGGCGGGCAGGCACAGCGACTGGGAGGGCACGGTGTCCGAGCCCTTGGCCATGATGGCGGCGGTCGTCGGATCGGACAGAACGACGCGGAAACCGAGTTCGGTGAAAAGGGCGTGCCAATACGGATAGTGCTCCCAGGTATTGAGCACGCGCATAATGCCGATCTCGCCCATGGGGGCCGACTCAAAGGGAAGCACTTCGCCGCTAAAGAGACGCTCGATTTTCCAATCAACAAAGCCCTTATGCTTTTTCTTGCCGCTTCCGAGACTCTTCAGACCGAATTCGCATCGATTGCCGCTCACAAATTTGTTGCCTGACGCAAAGCGATGCAAGGTGAGGGCGCAGCTGTTTGAGCAGCCGCGGCAGCGAAACTCTCGCTTGACGATGTCTGAGGTGTCGAACAGTTTTGCCGAAGGTTCCCACACCGGCGTCTGTTCGTTTGTTCGCTCGCGGGCCAGAAGCGCAGCACCGTAGGCGCCCATCAGCCCTGAGAGCTGCGGACGAATCACCTGCAGACCGGTGTACTTTTCAAAGGCGCGCAGCACGCCATCGTTTAAAAACGTGCCGCCCTGAACAACAACCTTGTCGCCGAGGTCTTCGGGAGAGGAGATGCGTAGCACCTTTTCGAGCGCATTGCGAACGACCGAAATGCATAGGCCGGCGGCGATGTCTTCTGAGCTTGCTCCGTCGCGCTGTGCCTCACGCACTTTGGAATTCATAAAGACGGTGCAACGAGACCCTAAATCGACCGGATGCTCGGAGCGAAGCGCCGCCTGAACGAATTCGGGTAAAGTAAGTCCCAGTTGCTTGGAAAAGCTCTCGAGGAAGGCGCCGCACCCAGATGAACAGGCTTCGTTGAGCGCCACGGACGTGATGAGACCGCTTTCGACCTTCAGGCACTTCATGTCCTGACCGCCGATGTCGATTACGAAGGTCACGTTGGAAATAAAGGAACTGGCCGCTTTTTGATGCGCAAGCGTTTCGACTTCTGTCATCGAAGAGCCCAAAGCGGCTGCTGCCAGATCGGCACCGTACCCGGTGGTCAGGACCGAGCGGATGCGTGCAGCGGCAGGCAGCGACTCCGTGAGTTTCTTCACACGTGGCATGAGCTGCTGAAGTGGAGCGCCCTGATTGCCTTCATACCAGGTGCAGCAGATTTCTCCGTCCGAGGTGATCAGGACGCCCTTTGCAGTGGTGCTCCCAAGGTCGATGCCCAAGAAAAGGTCGCCGCTTGCCTGAGAAAGATCAATTGTGGGAATGCGGGCTTTTGCGTGACGGTCAAGAAACGCGCGGCGCTCGTCCTCGTTGTCAAAAAGCGGTTTTGGTCCGGTGCGTTTGTCCAGGTTGACGGCTTCTCGACCGACGGCATCGATCAGGTTTTCTAGCGTCCAGAGGCGTTCATCGGCGTGAGAGCCCTGAGTTGAACTTTCCAGTGCGGCACCGTGCGCAACGGCGTACTGTGCGTCGGAAAAAAGCTCCAGCTTCACGGAATTGCGGGCAAGGCGCCGGGCAAAGGCTGCGCGCAGTTCGCTCAAAAAGGAGAGCGGACCGCCCAAAAGCGCCACGCGTCCCCGCAGAGGACGACCGCATGACAAGCCGCCCACGGCTTGTTCGGCAACGGCGTCGAAAACGGAACGGGCGATTTCGGACTTGGGGATGCCCGAGTTCAGAAGACCGACCACGTCAGTTTTGGCAAACACGCCGCAGCGGGAAGCAATCGGGTGAGAGGTGGCGGCTTTGCCAGCCAGGCAGTTGAGTTCGTCCAGAGGCAGTCCCAAAGCGGCCGACATTTGATCCAAGAACGCGCCGGTTCCGCCCGCGCATGCTTCGTTCATGCGCAGTTCCTGACTGCCGGTCAAATAGAGAATCTTTGCGTCTTCTCCGCCAAGCTCAATGGCCGCGTCCACCGGATGGCCTTCAGTGTCTTCTGCGGCGGCATTCTGGAGGTATTGAGCGGCGGCAATCACTTCCTGCACGAAGCCGATGCCGAGACGTTCGCTCAGAGAAAGGGCGCCGGAGCCGGTCAGGCGAACCCGTGTGCTCAAATGTGGATAGGCGCGCACCAGATCCTGCAGAAGAGAAATAAGCGTGGGAGTCACGGCACTTGCGTGACGCCGGTAGGCGTGTGCCAGGACGGAGCCGTCGGGACTGAGCAGGACGTACTTGACGGTAGTACTGCCCAGGTCAATACCCAGGCTAAATGTTTCTGAGGAGCCTTCAGGAATATCCGTTGTCATTACAAAACCGATGCAGACAAAACGCTGTCAAAAAGCAGACAAATCCGAGCCTAACAGTTTCGAAAAGCAACGGGGGAACACCTAAAAACTAGGGGAATCCCGCAATGCAATCTCAACGCTCGCACCTACCGCTTGTCAAAAAAAGGTTAACTCAAATCCAATGCGTTTGCTGCGAGAATAATTTAAATTACGGTTTAATTTTCGGATTTTGAAATTTGCACTTTTGTCGATACGGAGGAACTAAACAGCGGAAAAGAATTGGGAAAAGAAAAACGCACCCGAGGAGCGATCGGATGCGTTTTCTTGTCTAAATGGCTAAACCGCTGACCTGAGGGAATCAGGCGTTTTAGCGTAGGAGCCTTTCGGCTCAGTGCCTAGAGAATTAGGCGAGCGCCTTGATGGCAGCAGACAGGCGGCTCTTGTGACGAGCAGCAGCGTTCGTGTGAAGAACGCCCTTGCGGCACATGGAGTCGATCACGCTCTGGGCGTTCTTGAAAGCTTCCTGAGCAGCGGCCTTATCGCCGGCGAGGATGAACTTGCGAACGCGCTTGATAGCGGTACGGTACTGGCTGCGCTGAGCAGAGAGGTGCTGATTGCGGGCAAGGGCCTGACGGGCGCGCTTGCGGGCTTGGTTGGTATTGGCCATTTAGTTTTGAATTCCTGAAAGTGGATGCCGCGGTTTTCGGATTCTCGTCAACGAGCGCAAGCCTGTGCTTTCGCTTTCCAGACGAGCCCGTTTGCAGCTCGGCATCTGGCCGAAATCGGCCGGGTCTAAGTTTTACTACAATGTTGCTTTCTGCGCTTCGAATGACTCGCCGCTGCAACTCTGCGTCGAATTCGCCCGAAAGCAGAAAACGCGGCATTGTATCAAATCAGAAAGACCGATACAAGCACTTGAGCATGGAAAAATTTCTTTTGCAAAGAAAGGCCTAGCCGCCGCGCAGTAATCTCAACTTTTTGTCTGACTCACCGCTTCTCATGTCTTTACTCAAGTCGGCGGCCACGGTTTCCGTCTTCACGCTGTTGTCGCGCATCACCGGTCTGATCCGCGATATGCTGATCGCGCGTTATTTCGGCGTTTCGGCTGCAACCGACGCTTTTTACGTCGCTTTCCGGATCCCGAACATGCTGCGCCGCCTGTTCGCAGAAGGAGCTTTCAGTCAGGCGTTTGTACCGATGCTCTCGCAGGTAAAGGAGCAGCAGCCCGAAGATGAGCAGAAGACTTTCATCAGCGATGTGTTTTCGCTTTTGGGGTGCGCCGTTTTTCTCGCAAGTCTGCTTGGCATCGCCTTTGCTCCGGTGGTGGTTTGGCTCATCGCCTCTGGCTTCAAGAACACACCGGAAACGTTTGATCTGGCCGTCTTTCTGACCCGCTGCATGTTTCCCTACATCATTTTCATGAGTCTCGTGTCGTTTGCCGCGGCCGTGCTCAATACCTGGAAACACTTCGCGATTCCGGCCTTTACGCCCGTGCTTCTGAACGTGAGCTTCATCTGCTGCACGCTCTTTTTGATCCAGTATTTTTCCGTTCCGATCTATACGCTCGCTTTCGCTGTGATATTGGGGGGCGTCCTGCAGCTGTCCATGCAGTTTTTCGCGTTAAAGCGCATCGGCTGCTTTCCGCGCTTTGCAAGCCCCCGAAAGGCGCTTAAAAACGCCAACGTGCGACAGGTTTTGAAACTGATGGTGCCCGCTGTGGTGGGCGTGAGCGTGGCTCCGATTTCGATTCTGATCAATACCAACATTGCCTCGCATCTGCAAAAGGGGGCCGTGACGTGGCTCAACTATGCCGACCGTCTGATGGAGTTTCCAACGGCGCTTCTCGGTGTGGCGCTCGGTAGCGTGTTGCTGCCGAGTCTTTCGGCCGCTTTTAACCGCGGGGAACTCGAGCGCTACAACCGGCTGCTCGATCGCGGCCTAAAACTTGTTTTTCTGCTGGCCATTCCTGCGGCCGCCGGCCTGGGCTTTCTTGCCGAAGGTCTCGCCGCGGTGCTGTTCCAGGGTAAAAACTTTTCAGCGGTCGACGTGTCGATGACCGCCATCGCCATCGAGGGCTACGCGGTAGGGCTGCTCGGTCTCATCTCGATCAAGATCCTGGCGCCGGCCTTCTATTCTCGCAAGGACATCAAGACGCCGGTCAAAGGCGCCATTGCTTCGCTTATCGTCGTGCAGTGCTGCAACTTTGTGACGGTCCCGGCGTTCGGGCACGCAGGCCTGGCGCTGTCTGTGGGGCTGGGGTCGGTTTTCAATGCGTTGGTGCTCTTTACACTTCTTAAAAAGCGCGGCTGGTACGCACCCGGCAGCGGTTGGCTTGTCTATGTGCTTCGTGTTTTGGCGGCGAGCGTTGCGATGACCGCTTTCCTTCTCTGGGTTCAAACGGGTCTTGACTGGTCGGCCATGCAGGCTCAGTGGCTGTACCGACTAGTTCTAGTGGCGGGTGTCATTCTTGGCGCGGCTGTGACATACTTTGCAGTACTTGCCGTTTTGGGTTGGCGTGCGCGTGAGTTGCGCGGCGCCGACTAGTTTTTTTCGCGAAAGAATACAACGACATGATTCCCATATCCGAGGCTTTGCGCAGCCGCTTGCGTGTCATAAAAGCGGACATCACGACGCTTACCGTTGATGCCATTGTCAATTCGGCCGACGCAGATCTCACCGGAGGCGGTGAAGTCGACAAGGCGATTCACAAGGCTGCCGGTCCCGAGCTCCGCAAAGCCTGCCGTACCTATGTGCTCGAGCAAGGCCGTTGCTTTGCCGGTGGCGCATCCCTTACCGAATCCTTCAATTTGCCGTGCCGTTTCGTCATTCATGCCGTGGGGCCCACCTGGGTCGGAGGCGGCGACGGCGAAGTGGCGCTTCTGGCTCGCGCCTATGCACGCAGCTTTGAATTGGCTCGTTTACACGGCGCTCATACCATCGCGTTCCCGGCTATTGCAACCGGCCAGTACGGTTTTCCTAAGCCTGCCGCTGTCGCCCTTACCGTGGCAGTTCAGGTGCTCGAGCTCGAACCCCAGTTTGAATCGGTGACGTTCTGCACGTATGACGACGATACGCGCCAGATCTACGAAGCGCTGATCGAAGAGGGGTACCAGAACTACCTTCATCAGGGCAAACAAAGACCGCCCGCATAACAGATAAAGTCAAAAAAGGCTGCCGTTGCATGAAAAATCGGCAGCCTTTTTTACGCTCTATACGCTTTAGCAGATGCGCGGTAACGGATCGGAGTTGAGCCAGTCGACGAGGCGTTTGCCGCCGATGGCCGTCCTCATGCTCACGAGCCCGGGCTGCTCGGCTGTCACATGACCGATCACGGCAGCGTTTTCACCGTACTTGCAGGCGCGAATGATGGAGAGTGCCTCTTGGGAGGCATTTTCTTCCACGATCACGATCAGCTTGCCTTCATTGGCGATGTATAAGGGATCAAGTCCCAGGAATTCGCAGGCCGAAGCGACAGCCGGATGAATCGGTACGGTTTCTTCGTCGATTTCAATGCTCACTTGACTTTGCGCGGCAATTTCATTGAGCGTGGTGGCAAGTCCCCCACGCGTCGGGTCGCGCAGGACATGCACGCGTTCGCCTAAGGCGCTCAAGAGCGCTTCGGTTATTCCGTTTAAGGGCGCTGTGTCGCTTTGTACCTGCGCTTCAAATCCGAGTCCTTCGCGTTGCGAAAGAATCGTGATGCCGTGGTCACCCATCGTGCCCGTCACGAGAACAATGTCGCCGGGCTTTGCCGCCCTACCGCTTACACAGGTGCCGGGAATTTTTTCGCCTAGGCCGGACGTCGAAATGAAGAGGCCGTCGCCGTGGCCTTTTTCTACGACTTTCGTGTCGCCCGTGACGATGCTCACGCCGGCTTCAAGAGCGGCTTGCGCCATGGAGTTGACGACGTCGACTAACGTTTTAACGGCCAGACCTTCCTCGATGATGAAGCTTGCGGACAAATACAGGGGTTTGGCGCCGCACACGGCCACGTCGTTGACCGTGCCGCAGACGGCGAGCCGTCCGATGTCGCCACCCGCAAAAAAGAGGGGATGCACGACGTGTGCGTCGCAACTCATGACGGGCTCTCCCTTGAGCGCCGGCATTACAGCGCCGTCGTGGGCTTGCGCAAGATAGGTGTTGCGAAAGGCCTTGGCAAAGACTTCGTCAATGAGCTGTGCCGTGGCTCTGCCGCCTGCGCCGTGCGTCATGTCGATGATGCCGTGCTTGATGTCGATCGGACGGATGTAGTTTTCCTTGGCCATGACTTTGGTGTTCCTTGAAATTTGTTCCGTTATGAAATGCGCCGAGATTCGTAGGAAAAGTAGGCGGCGCAGGCGCCTTCGCTTGAGACCATACAGGCGCCGATCGGATGAATGGGCGTGCAGACGGTGCCGAAGGCCTTGCAGTCGCGCGGCTCTTTTTCGCCGCGTAGAATGGCGCCGCATTCGCAAGCCTTGTTGTCGGGGACGTCGTGTTCAATGAGCCCGAACCGTTTTTCGGCGTCAAAAGCTGCGTAAGCCGGAGAGAGCGCAAGCGCACTTGCGGGCAATCGCCCCAAGCCGCGCCAAGCAAAACTGTCGCGCAGCACAAACGTTTCGGAGATGAGAGAGAGCGCGATTCGGTTGCCTTCCGTGGGTACGGCGCGCGAAAACTCGTTTTCCACCTGGGATTTGCCGGCATTGGTTTGCCGTACGAGCATCAGGATGGACAACAGCATATCCAAAGGCTCAAAGCCGCAGATGACAACCGGAATCTTCCACTCGTCGACAAATTTCCGGTAGGGCTCTTCGCCGATGACGGCAGAGACGTGAGCCGGTCCGACGATGCCGTCGATGAAGGGTTTGGCGTCCTTTCCGTGCGAGAGCATGATGTGGCGCATGGCCGCCGGCGTGATGACGTGAGAGCAGACAACCGAGAAGTTTCCGACGTTTTGCGCCCTGGCTGCTTTAAGCACCAATGCCGTGGGCGGTGTGGTGGTTTCAAATCCGATCGCAAAAAAGACCACCTGACGGTCGGGATTTCCTTGCGCAAGCTTGAGTGCGTCCGACGGCGAATAGACCATGCGCACGTCGGCCCCCTGCGCCTTGGCCTTAAATAGCGTTTTACCGCCCGAGCCCGGTACGCGCATCATGTCTGCGTAAGTGCAAAGCGTCACGCCCTTGTTTAATGCGAGGTCAAGGGCCATGTCGACACGGCCGATCGGCAGCACGCACACCGGACAGCCAGGTCCGTGAATCATGCGGATATTGGCAGGCAGAAGATCGGTGAGTCCCCAACGCGCCAGCACATGCGTATGGCCACCGCAAAACTCCATGTAGCGGTATTGACGCGCGGGATCGACTTCGGCTCGAATGCGATTGGCCAGTGCAAGGGCTTCATCTTTGTTGCGAAATTCGGCGGTGTACTGCATTGCATAGCCTCCCGAGATCAAGACGCCGCCATGGCGTCGGAACCCAGATTGCCGGCGGTGCGCATCGCCGCAAGCGTTTCCTGTGCTTTTTCCGGATCGATTCGCTGCAGGGCATAGCCTACGTGCACCACCACCCAGTCTCCGGGAACGACTTCGGGCGTGAGCGTGACGTCAATTTGTTTTTTGACGCCTGACATTTCAGCGACGGCGAGCGTGCCGTCAAGCGAGATGATTTGTGCGGGTACTGCTAGGCACATGACATTGCTTCCTTTCATTCAATGGGTGGCGGCATCGAGTCGTTGGCGCGCTACGGCGCACTGGCCGAAGCTGATGGCTCCGTCTCCGGGCGGCAATAGGCTCGGCAAGTATGTTAGATACCCCATCTGCCGCAGACGTCGACTGAGGTCCGCGGCGACAAATCGATTGAGAAACGTTCCGCCAGAAAGACACACGGTAGCTCCGGCGGGGAAACATTCGGCTGCGAGCTTCGCCATCCCGGCGCTGAATGCGGCATGAAAGCGCATCGAAATCGCCTGGGGCGTTCGGCCCTCAAGACGCATGGCAAAGAGGCGCTGTAGGAGAGCGGTGACCTGAAGAACATTCAAGCCTGACTCTTGCGTCACAACAAAATCGTCCTCTTCGTAGGAGGCGTCTGCAAAATCGCCGCCTGCGGCTTCCAAGAGCATCGCGGCCTGAGCTTCATCGCTTTGTTCGTCGCAGAGTCCGGCAATAGCGCTTACGGCGTCAAAAAGGCGACCTGCCGAACTCGTTGTCGAGGTCAGACGCGGATTGGAGGCAAGCGACAACATTGCAGCGACGGGGCGCTGCGGCCAAAGAGCGATCGCGGCACGGCGGCACTCGGCCGTGAGGGCGGCGGCAACGGCCATTCGCCATGGTTCCCGAGCGGCGGCGTCGCCTCCTGGAAGGGGTAGGTTTTGCAGGTGCCCCAAACGCTCAAAGGTGCCGTTGCTTCGGCAAAACAGTGCTTCGCATCCCCAGGCACGTCCGTCGGTACCGAGTCCTACGCCGTCGAGCGACAAGCCGTAGACGTCGCCTTCGAGCCCATACTCAAAGGCAACCGCCATCGTGTGGGCGTGGTGATGCTGGACTTCGAACAAGGCAATCTTTCGCTCGGCGGCGATTTCTCTAGCCAGACGCGAAGCGTAAAAATCCGGGTGCAGATCGCAGGCTACGGCTTGTGTCGGGCGTGTTTCCAGAATGTCTTCAAAGTGCAGAAGAGCATCCTTGAGCGCATTGCAGGAGGCGACATTTTTGGTGTCGCCGATGTGGGTTGTGACGAACACTTCCTGTCCGCGGCCGAGCGCGGCGGTTGCTTTAAGTGAGGCTCCGGTGGCGGCGATGCCCGTCATGTCGCAATGTGTTTTGACGGCTAGCGGCGTATAGCCGCGTGCGCGGCGAACGAGTCGAGCGGCTCCGTCAACGACGCGCACTACGGAGTCATCGCAACGGCAGACGATCTCGCGATCGTGGGTGAGAATGGCGTCGGCGATGCCGTTGAGGCGCTCGCAAGCTTCTTTCGTGTGAATCACCAAAGGTTCGCCCGAAGGGTTGGCTGAGGTCATCACGAGAGCGTCTTCGGAAGCTGCGTCAAGCCAATGAGGATCCGAGGGAAGTCCCGCCAACGCATGAAAAAGCAACAGATGAACCGGCGTGTAGGCGGTCATGAGCCCGATCTCATTTAGGTCGTCGGCGACATGGATAAACGCATTTCGGCAGCGTTCGGTCTTGCGCGCCAGAACAATGGGCCGAGCAGGCGAGTTCAGAAGTTCGATTTCAATGTCGTTGAAATCACCCCAGAGCCGTGCGCTGGCTGCGTTGGTTGTCATCATCGCCAGAGGTTTGGCCTCACGGGCTTTGCGTTGACGCAAGCGGAAGACGGCATTCGCGTTGTGCGCATCGACAGCCAGATGAAATCCGCCCAGACCTTTGACGGCGACGATCTTGCCCTCCTTGATCATCTTTGCGGCGGCTACAACGGGGTCGTTGCAGTCAATGAGGGAGCCCTTCGTGTCGATGAGTCTCAATTGCGGACCGCAGACGGGGCAGGCGTTGGGCTGCGCGTGAAAGCGCCGATCGGCGGGATCTTCGTATTCGTGTCGGCAGTCTGAGCACATGGCAAAAGAGGCCATGGAAGTCATGGGACGGTCGTAGGGGATGCTGCGCGTGATCGTAAAGCGAGGACCGCAGTGCGTGCAATTGGTAAAGGCGTAGCGCCAGCGTCGGTTGCCGGGCGTAAACATTTCAATCGCGCAGGCACGGCAGGTGGCGGCGTCGGGTGTCACCATTGTGTGTGCCGTTCCTTGACGACTTGCCGTGATCACGAAGTCTGTGGACCCCAGCGCAGGGTTCGTTTGTACGAGTTCCACGGAGTCAATCCGTGCGAGCGGCGCCTCGTCGCGTACGGTCTTGCGAAGTTCTTCTTCGAAACGATCGAGAACATCAACGTCGCCTTCGAGTATGGTGCCGACCCCTTCGGCATCGTTCCAGACCTCACCGGTGAGTTTGAGGGCGTGCGCCACGCGCCAGAGCGTCGGCCGAAAGCCCACGCCCTGCACAAGGCCCTTGATCCGGTAGGTGCGCCGCTCCATGGTCATGGCCATCTTGTATTAGAGCTGAGCGATCATCAGGTTGGCCTTAAGCCATGCCCACCACTTTTCCAGCCCTTCACCCGTCGTTGCCGAGACGCGAAGCGAACGGATCGAGGGGTTGACACGACGTGCGTACTCTTCGCACTTGTCCATGTCGAAGTTGACGTAGGGGGCGAGGTCAACCTTGTTGATGATCATCAGGTCTGCTGCAGCAAACATGTCCGGGTACTTGAGCGGCTTGTCGGCGCCTTCGGTCACTGAAATTACCACCACCTTGTGCGCTTCGCCCAAATCAAATTCCGCCGGGCACACCAGATTGCCGACGTTTTCGATCAAGACGAGGCTGTTTTCGACAGGTTCGTGCACGCTCAAAGCCATCTTGACCTGTTCAGCGTCGAGGTGGCAGCCCTTGCCGGTGTTGATCTGAATGGCCGCAGCACCCGTAGCGCGGATGCGGTTGGCGTCATTGTCGGTTTGCTGATCGCCTTCAATGACGAGAATTTCGGGGGAGTCGGCCGGTTTGGCGCGTACTGTGGCGCACAGAAGTTCCGTTTTGCCCGAGCCCGGTGAACTCACGAAATTGAGCGCGAGGATCTTTTTGGCGGCAAACAGAGCGCGGTTTTCATCGGCAATCGCGTTGTTGCGGGCAAGAATGTCCTGCTCAACGCTGACGGTGCGGCTGTGCGTATGTCCGTGAGCGTGATTGTGGTCATGGTCGCCGTGGTCGTGCGTATGTGTCACGACATTGCCGTTTTCATCGATATGCGTATGGCTGTGAGGATTGCCGCAGCCGCAGGTGGTGCACATGGAAAACTCCTTAAAACGATTAAATGGCGTTGCCTATTTAGGTCTCGTCAAAGCCCAGTTCCAAACTGTCGACCTTGAGTTCATGCCCTTTGACGGGCATGAGCTGATAGCCGCCGCACGAGGGACAAGGATCGCCGTGTCGGTGCAGAGCCACGTTTTTGGCACATTTCATGCACCAGGCTTCACCTGCAACCCGGTTGATCACGAGTTTGGACTCGGCGGCGAGCGTGCCTCGGGTCACTGAATCCCACGCAAAGAGAAGCGCTTGGATTTCAATGCCCGCGAGCTCGCCGATGCTCACTGTGACGGAAGTCACTTTGGCTTGCGGTTCGTTAACGAGGGTCGACTTAACGGCCGAGAGAATGCCTTCTGCAATGGAGACCTCGTGCATGGCTTTACTCCGTGTCGCTTGTATCGTTGTGGAAGCGAATTTGATAGGGAACGCACGGGTCGATGGCAGTCACGATCCAGGCCGCATCGCGCCGCCACTGATCCTGCGTACTGAACTCGATCATCGAAAGCGCCTGCTCGGCGCAACTGCCGGATGCGAAGTTCCACTCGGTCGGAGCAATAGTCTTGACGCCGGCAATCATGCCGTTTTCAACGATGACACGAACGATCAGGGAGCCGCGGGCGGTTTGTACATGCGCGAGCCCTGTGCGGGGCGCCGTTTGTGCGGCAAGCACGGTCCATTGCGGGGCGCGGCGCACTTTCCAGTAGTTCATGAGATCGATGAGACGCGCGACGAACTGAGCACGAATGCCGCAGCCGTATTGCTCCGCGATTTCATCAAGCAACGGCTGATTTTCGCAGCGACCGAGAGCGCCTGTCTGATGTGCTGTTCCGTTGATGAGCGGACAACTGACAGAAATGTCGCCCGAAACCCATGCCTCAATCGTTTCAAGAGAACAGCGAGGGTTAAGCATGGCAACCGAGGTATGCCGGCGGCAAGGCACGGTTTCCCAGAGTTGAGCGTACAGGCGGCTAGCGGCCATGGCGCCGTGCATCATCCAGGCTTCGAAGTCGGGCAGGGACTGCAGGGCCTCAAACTGATCGGGCGAAGACCCCGTCACAAAAGTCTGAATGGCCGGACCGATGGCTTCATCGAGACGATCGAAATCAGGTTCTTCTTTGGAGAGTTCCACAGTGGCCAGAGCGCGCAACTGACCGAGGCGGCGCACTTCCTCTGCCGGTTTGATGCCTACGGAAACGCAGGCGTCAAACGCGAGAAAGCGCAAGTGCTCGTTGATGATTTCGTAGACCACCTTGCGGGACCGCTGCGGGATTCCCTTTTGCTGTGCCGCGGCCATTGCGCATTCGAAGGCGGCCAGATGCGCCTGAGGGCACAGGGCGTATAGAGACTCGATGAGCGTTTTGGGCAGCGGCGAGTCGGCCGACTGTCCCGTGATGGCGCGGCTGATCTCGCCTTGGCGCGTCGAGCGCGTTGTGACTTTGGGGCGGGCCGGCGACGTAACGTCAACATCAATGAGGACGGAACCTTCTGTGAAACTCATGCTTTTTCCCCGGAAGTGCCGGGCTCAGGAGCGGTTGCATCCTGCGGCGGTTTGTCGGAAGCGCTCTGTTGGCGCTGTTGGTCCAAATCTACAGCAAGCGGCTGTGTGTATCGTCCGAGAAGTTCTCTTCGGGTGAGCTTTTCTTTGATCGGTTCGGGCTGGGGCTCCTGTGGCGAGAGGATGGGGTTTTCGGGCTCAGCTTGCTCTCGGAGCTCTTCGCGGCCGATCAACAGATTCAGACACGTTTGAGCAAAGGCTTTGGCGCTTGCCATATCCTGGAATTCAAAGACCGGGCTTTTCAGAGAAAGACTGCGGTAATGTCCGAGGATACTGTCGGCGCAGGCAACAAAACGGAAGGTTCCGGCGGCAAGTTCAATTTCTTCGATGCCTCCGGCCGGAACAAAACGCCAGCCCTCTCGCAGGGCGGGGGCAAGAATTGCCATGACAGCCCAGGGCGTGACGACAACGCCAATCCAGGCTTGCGTTTGATCAATGCGGATGCGTACGAACGGTGTGGCGGCAACGGAGAGCTTGGCGTTGACGATCGGAGGCCCCGCCATGCGGGTAGCCAGAATTTCCGTAAAGCCCGCTTCAAAGAAGCGTTGCGGGTCGGATGAGAAAATTTTGAGGTTCGTGCCGGCGTGGCGATTCTTCAGAGCCTGCATGCGCGCTTCAAGCGCCTCGGGATGCTCTTTTTCATAGGCACGCATAGCCGCTTCGCGGTCAAAAGGCTTGGGCCGGCGCAGAAAAGAGACCGGAGCCGGGGCGATGTGCTCAAGTCGCGAGCGGTTCTGTTCGGCGCCGTTGGCATCGTTGCGATTCATACACTACTCCGATGCGTCGTCAACGTCCAAAAACGGAATGAAGACATGCTTTCCGTTGCCGCAGTCCGGGCAGGTCCACCAATCAGGCAGATCCTTGAAGGCGGTTCCGGCAGGAGTCTGATTTTCCGGACAGCCTTCCTGAGGATCGTAGACGTACCAGCAGATCTTGCATTGCATCTTGGTGCTGTCGGCGATGCGCGCGTTGCGCTCGGCGTTGAGGCGATCAATGATGTCGAGTCCGGTTGCGATGTCGCTCATGACGCAAAAATCCTTTTCGTTTGCTTTCTAGCCCAGGGCGCCGCGTGCGAGGTCGCGCTCGATCCACTCGATCGTTTCGCGCACGAGCTTGGCGCTGCGCCCCATGTCATCGAGAGAGGCGGGAACTTCGGGCGGAACGTGCGTCACGCACAGACTGTCGAGAAGTACTTTGTGATTGTTGTTGATGATGACCGAGCGCCACAGGCCGCGCACTTTCGTTGAAAAGATGCGGCTTTCGGCAAAACCCGAAAGCTCGATCGAAACGGGACCTTCGCCGATGCACGTCAAAATGAAGGTGCGGTCGGTGGGCGTGAGCGGCTGACGCACCATGTCAATTTGGCGCGGCACCGTGTCGGGATCGGTCTTGGAAATGTCGGTTTGCGAGAGTGCGTCGTTGATTTCTCCGAGAATGGCCGGAGCGGCAAAAAGACCGGCCGGAAGCTTTTCCGGGATTTCGATGCGATCGGCCCCGTTCGAGATGGCCGCTTCAATCGATCGCGGCAGCAGAGCGGCAACGAGACTCTTGACTTGTCCGATTTCAAGAAGCCACAGACCGGGGATGGCCGTCTCGCATACTTTGACTTCAGCGTTGTGAAGCGAAATGCGCACTTCGCCCTTGCCGAGAGAATGCAGCAGAAAAGCGGCGCTCTGAGGATCGATTCCGCCAAGGTCGTAGATCCAGTCGGGAGACTTCTGCGTTTCGAAGGCCTGCAGGAATACCTGTTCGAGCTCCTTGAGAACTTTCAGCGACAGGTCGGCGGCGCGTCGTTCGGCGCCCCGATCCAGGTCCGGGCCGTCCCAGCCGGTCTTGCGTTTGAACTTTAATTCGATCATGAAGAGATCCTCTCAGAATTGACCTTGGCGGTTAGGCTTCGTGGTCGTTACCGCCCTCGGTACGATCAGTTTTGAACCGGTGCGATGACGAGCGTCTTTTTGTGAGGCTTGGCGCGGGCGGTCAGAATCGCGATGAGTTCGCTCTGGTATTCGCCCCAGGGGCGCAGACCCTCGATGGCGCCCAGCATTTCGCCGCAGCAGTAGACCGCGACGGCCGGCAGTCTGCGGATGCCCAGATGCGTGGCAAGCTCTCTGCCGATGGCGGGCGACGTAAACCAGGCCGCCGCGAGCGTTCCTTCAAATAGCTTTTTGATTTCGGGGGCAAGCACCGCCATGTCGAGCGTTTCCTTGAACATGTTGGGATCGTCGACGATGCACAACAGCCCGAGGCCGTCCGGGGATTTGAGCAAATCGACGTCGGCTTTCTCAAGCCAGACGAAGTCGCCGGACTCTTTGAGCCGGATAAAGAGCGGATGCTTGTCAGGGTTGATGTGCACGAGCGCTTGCGTGACGGCATTGAGTTTGGTTTTTCCCATAGAAGCGAAACCCCGACGGTAGAAACAAAGAGCGAAGCGCAACCGGCATAACACGCGATATGAGCTTCGACGGCTACGAACTATTCTCAACGCATTTGGACTCCGATTCAATAATTCAGAAGAATGGTCGGAATTACTTCCCACCTGTTCGAAAGAATTAGTCCTCGAATCAAAAGTGACGTTTTCAAAATAAGTGTCCCACATATAAGGGTAAACGCCTATATCGTGCCTCTGGTTGATTTTTGATCCTCAAGGCGGTGTGCCTAATTTTTAGGCACTGTAAAAAGCTACTGATTTTTATGAAAAAAATGACTTTCGTTCACAGTAATTCACAAAACGCGTGAATAAGTGAGCAGGGGTGCGGAAAGACTGATGGATAGGCATTAATCGCTTGAATTTAAAAGGAAAAATATAAAGGATCAAAATTTCGCTTGACAAGCTCAATCCGGTTTGCTTGACGGAGGACAGGAAAAAATGCCTGAAAAACGGCCCAAACGCGTCGGAAAGCCGACGGCACCTGCATTGTGGATAACTTAACCTGTTAAAGGCTCCAAATCCCTGAAAATTCAGCGGAAATGTCGCGTTTTTGTTAAGGCAGGCTTCAGCCGGCGGCAACGATGTAATGCAACGCTAAAAGCGAGGAAAATGACGGACCTCAATGCCGTCGGATTCGCTTTGGAGGAACTTTTTGCGCTACGCTTGCAAGCACTGAGCGGCCGATGGCCGCGGATGTGCGCGCACAGAGGTTTGAAAGGAAAAATGACGCAACGAGATAAGGAAATTGCAGAACGACTGGCACTGGTCAAGGGAACGTTGTCGCAGGTTTGTACACGAACGCAAAGTTCGGTTGAACTTGTGGCTGTTTCCAAGACGTTTCCTGCCGAGGCCGTATTGGCGGCAGCTCTGGCTGGACAGAGCATTTTCGGCGAAAACTATGCCCAGGAAGGATGTGCCAAGGTCGACTGGTTCAAAGAAAACCATCCGGAATGCAAGCTTGTGTGGCACTTCATCGGACCGCTTCAGGCCAATAAAACCCGCCCGGTGGCCGAACGTTTCGATTGGGTCGACAGCGTTGATCGTCTGCGTATCGCTAAACGGCTTAACGATCAGCGGCCCGAAGGTTTGCCGCCCCTTAATGTTCTCATTGAAGTCAACATCAGTGCCGAGGAGAGCAAAAGCGGCGTTATGCCCGAGGAGCTCCAAGCCGTGGCAAGCGAAATCGCCAAGCTGCCTCGACTCAAGCTGCGCGGGTTGATGGCCATTCCGGAGCCTGCTGAGGAAGATGAAGCGGTTCGTAGTCCTTTGCGTGCCATGAAGGCTCTGTTTGACGCTCATAAGGACGAATTCGGCTGGGATACGCTCTCGATGGGCATGAGCGCCGATATGGTGCAGGCCGTGGAAGAGGGGGCCACGATGGTTCGTGTTGGAAGGGCCATTTTCGGCGCACGACACTATCCGGCAAAGGCCTAACGAAAAGCGTTTTCTATGCTCAGTGTCAGTTCGCTTACGAGCACACAAGCAACGTTGGTCGGGCTTTTTGCGCCGATTTGCTGGGGAATGTCCGTGAGCCTTGTGCGAGGCATTGCCGAAGGTTTCGGAATGGCCCAAGGACAGTTTTTCCTCTACTGTGTGGCAACAACCTGCGTTTTTTTTATCGTGGGCTTGCCCGACTTTCATCGTATCGACAAGCGATATCTCTATTTCGGCATACCGACGGCCAATCTGAGCTCCCTGACTTTCTGTTTGGCCATCTTTACTTCGAGCGGCGGCGCGCAGACGATGGAAGTAGGTATGGTCAACTATTTGTGGCCGTCACTCACAATTCTCTTTGCCGTGCTCTTTAACGGCGTGCGTACACGCTGGTGGCTCTATCCGGGACTTCTCGTCGCTTTCGGCGGCATCATCGTGATTCTGAGTGGCGACAAAGGGTTTTCGGTAACTGAATTCGTAGCGCGTTTTGCTGAAAATCCCGTCTCCTATTTGCTTGCACTCGTTGCGGCCGTCACTTGGGCCGGGTACTCGAGTATGACGCGCGCCTGGGGTAAAGGAATAAATCCGTCGACGATTATTTTTGCCGTTGACACGCTTCTGTTTCTCGTTTTGTGGCTTCTTGACATCGGCTCACAGCCGGTTGCCGCAAGTGCGCATGGCCTCATGAGCGTGATTTTTGGCGGCATCGCTGTCGGCATGGCATATGTCGTCTGGACGCTCGGCATGAGCAAAGGAAACATCACCGTGCTTGCTGCGGCGTCCTACTTCACGCCGGTGCTGTCTTGCGTTTTTGCGACCTTTTGGATAGGTGCCGAGCTGAATTCAAGTTTTTGGATGGGAGTGGGTTTGGTCGTGGTGGGCTCACTTCTGTGTTGGGACGCTACGGGGCGCGGCATGAAGAAGTTTCGTAAGGCCACCTGAACGAAAAGGCCTTCCGCCGAGAAGAGGACGGAAGGCCTTGCCTAATCAAGCGCGAGCTGACTTTAGCTCAGCACGGCGCCCTTCATGCCGGAACTCACCTGCTTGGCGTAACGCGACAGATAACCAGTCGTTACGCGCGGCTGTCGCGGCTGCCACTGTGCGCGGCGGCGTGCGAGTTCTTCATCGGACACATCAACGCTGATCGCGTTGTTCGGAATGTCGATCGTGATGATGTCGCCTTCTTTGATCAGAGCGATCGGACCGCCCACGGCAGCTTCCGGAGAAACGTGGCCGATGGCTGCACCGCGGGTGGCACCCGAGAAGCGACCGTCGGTGATGAGTGCCACGCAGTGCCCCAAACCGGAGCCCATGATGGCCGAGGTCGGGTTGAGCATTTCGCGCATGCCCGGACCACCCTTGGGACCTTCGTAGCGGATCACGACCACTTCGCCTGCGTTGATCTGACCGCCGTAGATGGCGTTCAAAGCGTCTTCTTCACAGTCGAAAACGCGGGCTTTGCCGCTGTGGGTCATCATTTCGGGAGCAACGGCGGCGCGTTTGACCACAGAGCCTTCGGGAGCGAGGTTGCCCTTTAGAACAGCGATGCCGCCTTCCTTGGCGATCGGATTTTCAACCGTATGAATGATTTCCGGGTCGAGAATCTTGGCTCCGGCAATGTTTTCGCCCACTGTCTTTCCGGTTACCGTCAGACAATCAAGATGCAACACGCCGAGTTTGGATACTTCGTTCATCACGGCACGGATGCCGCCGGCTTCATCGAGCTCTTCGATGTAGTGGTTGCCTGCCGGTGCGAGGTGACAAAGATTAGGCGTCTTCTTGCTGATTTCGTTGGCAACCGACAGATCAAGATCGATACCACATTCATGCGCGATGGCAGGCAGATGCAGCATGGAGTTGGTGGAGCACCCCAGAGCCATGTCGACGGCCAGAGCGTTTAGGAACGCATCCTTTGTCATGATCTGGCGCGGCAACACGTTGTTCTTGACGAGCTCCATGATCTTCATGCCGCTTTCCTTGGCCAGACGCAGGCGAGCCGAGTGCACGGCCGGAATCGTGCCGTTGCCGGGCAGTGCCATACCGAGCACTTCCGAGAGGCAATTCATCGAATTGGCCGTGAACATGCCAGAGCATGAACCACAGGACGGGCAGGCCTTGTTTTCCAGGTCTTCGAACTGGATCGGCGTGATCTTGCCAGTGCGGAACTGGCTCACCGCTTCGCTGATGTTGGAGTAGGAAACTTTGCGACCTTCGAAGTGACCGGCAAGCATGGCACCGCCCGAAATCACGATGGAAGGGATGTTGAGGCGCGCAGCAGCCATCAGGAGACCCGGCACGTTCTTGTCGCAGGCGGCGACGAGCACCAGACCGTCAAAGGGGTGGGCTGTTGCCATGGCTTCCGTGCTGTCGCAGATGAGTTCACGGGAAACGAGGGAATACTTCATGCCGACGTGGCCCATGGCCAGACCGTCGCAGACGGCAATGGCGGGGAACACGATGGGAACGCCTCCGCCGAGCGCCACGCCTTGCTTGACGGCGTTGACGATTTTGTCGAGGTTCATGTGCCCGGGCACGATGTCGTTTTGCGAGCTGACGACGCCGATCAGGGGTTTGCCGATTTCAGCATCGCAAAGACCGAGTGCTTTCAAAAGGCTGCGTTGAGGGGCGGCATTGATGCCTTTGGTAAGCGGATCACTTCTCATGGCTATCCTTTCTTTTTTTGAGTACGGCTGCCTGTTGTGGACGAGGCAGAAGTGCAATGACCATCAATTGCGCAGGCGGTGCAAACGAGTCTGCAGGCTCGTTTGCACCGCGATTTTTTGATTTTATTGCCGAGTCATTGATTTTCGAAATAAGCAAGATTGCCTAGAAAACGGTCAATGGCGCGGTAAAGCTCGAAAAATCGAGTTTCTGCCATGCCCGGCTCTTAATCCTAAGACTGCGTTAATCGGCCGAAATTAAACTCGCCAAAGACTAAAAAAGACGTATTCCCGAGCCTGTAGCCGCTCTGAATGCAAGGTGCGGAAGGAAACGATCCGCAGCCCGATGCCCGATCAGCGTCAGGGTTTTGTTTCGGAGGGCGGCTCGGCGGATGACTTCCAATTGGACAGATAAATCAAACCCATGACCCAAACAACCGAGGCCGTGTGCCTGAAAGCCGACGCACTCGAATTGGAGCGCGGCGAAAGGCTGCTATTTACAGGGCTTACCTTTGAAGCCCCCGCCGGTACGCTGGTGCGACTGGCCGGTGCCAACGGCACGGGCAAAACTTCCCTGCTGCGTCTTCTCACCGGTCTCATGCAGCCCGACGCGGGCGAAATTCTTTACAAGGGCGAGCCGATCCGCACGCTCAAAGAGGACTATTACAAAGACCTGGTTTACATCGGGCACTTAAACGGAGTCAAAGACGACCTTTCAGCCATTGAAAACGTGCGCATTGCCGCTCGCATGGGCAATATCATCGCCAAAAACGAAGAGCTCGTCGATGCGCTCGAAAAGGTGGGACTGGGCGACTTTATTGAGCACACGACCGGAGAACTCTCTCAGGGGCAGCGCCGTCGCGTTGCGCTTGCGCGTCTGTTCGTGAGTCTCAGCAAGCCTGTCTGGGTTCTGGATGAGCCCTTCACGGCGCTTGATGTGGCCAGTGTCGCAAACCTTGCCGCGGCTGTAGCCGAACACGTGAAGGCGGGCGGCATCGTGATCTATACGACGCACCAGGAAGTGGAAATGAACCTGCCGCCCGAACGGATGAAGACCGTTGACGTTTCGTCTTTTGCACCGGGCAAGCGTGTTCGCGGGGAGGGGCAACATGCTTAATCTGTTTCTTGCCGTCGTTCGCCGCGATCTGATGCTCGCGCTGCGTCAGAAAAGTGACATCATTCAGACGCTCTTTTTCTTTGCCGTGGTGATTACGCTTGTGCCGCTAGGCGTCGGCGCTGAACAAAACTTGCTTCGTACCATGGCTCCCGGCGTGGTGTGGGTGGCCGCGCTTCTGGCCGCACTCCTGTCGTTGCCGCGAATCTTTGCATTGGATCACGCCGACGGCACGCTCGAGCAGATGGTGATTTCGGCCGAGCCACTCACGATCATCGTCCTGGCAAAAGTTTTTGCGCATTGGCTCACCACCGGCGTTCCGATTACGGTCTTTACGGCGCTCTTCGGCGTGATGTTCGATCTGCCGCTCGACCAGTGCGTGGTGCTGATGGTTTCGCTGCTGCTGGGCACGCCCGTGCTCAGTCTGGTGGGGGCGATCGGCGCGGCTCTGACCTTGGGGCTTCGCGCGGGCAGCGTGCTCACGAGCCTTTTGGTTTTGCCGCTTTACATTCCGGTGCTCATTTTCGGTGCCGGCGCGACGGTGCAGGTGGCCATCAGCGTTTCGCCCATGGCCTACCTCATGGTAACGGCGGCTCTGTCGCTTTTGGCATTGGCGGCGGCGCCCTTTGCCATTGCCGCAAGTCTTCGCATTTCGATTCAATAACAGGAAACGGGAGAACACATGCGTTCGCTCTTTGATCCCCAGGGCTTTTACTTCTTCGCCGGAAAGACGATCAAGCCGCTGTTTGCGCTTGCGGCCGTGATTACTGCCGTCGCACTTTATCTGGGCTTTTTTGTCTGTCCGATTGATGCCACGCAGGGTAACTCTTACCGCATCATCTTCATTCATGTTTCCTCGGCCTGGATGAGTATGCTCATCTACGTGCTGATGGCGGTGTTTTCCGCTTTCGCGCTGGCGACCAACAACCGCATGTGCTCGATCTTTGCCGCGGCCATGGCGCCCACGGGTGCCTTCATGTGCTTCCTTGCGCTTTTCTCGGGCGCCGTCTGGGGCCGTCCGACCTGGGGGGCATACTGGGTCTGGGATGCTCGTCTTACGAGTGAACTGATTCTGCTCTTCCTTTATCTTGGCTTTTTGGCTCTTCAGAGTTCCATTGCCGACATCAAGCGCGCCGATAAGGCTTGCGCACTGATCGCTCTCGTGGGGGTGGTCAACGTGCCTATCATCTACTTCTCCGTGCGCTGGTGGAACACGCTGCATCAGGGCGCTTCCATCACTTCACGCGGCAGCTCCATTGCGACCATCATGCTCGTGACGCTGTTGCTGATGGTTGCTGCGTTCTGGCTCTACAGTCTGGCGGCAACCTTTGCCCGCACCCGCACCATTATTCTTGAGCGCGAACGCCGTGAAGCTTGGGCACAGGAAGCGGCCATCAAGGGTGAAATTTAATTCGAGCAACCGACACAAGGAATACGAAAATGGATTGGTCTTCTTTCTCGCATTTTCTTCACATGGACGGTCACGGCGCCTACGTCTGGGCTGCCTATGGTATGTGCGCGCTCTTGCTCGTAATCGAACTTTTCGGACTGCGCAACCGCCGCGCGAAAGCCGCGCAGCGTCTGACGCGCGAAGCCCGTGCTCTTCGCAGTACGCGTGAAATCTGATTTTTGATTAACAAACATTGAACAACAGCGCCGGCCTGACTCAAAGCAAAACCGGCCGCTTTAGGAGGGAACGGATATGGCTAATGCCGCAACTAAACGACTCGCACTGATTGGCGGAGCCGTTGCCGTGGTCGGCGTCGGCGTCTACCTGATGCTCTCGGCATTCAACGACAACCTGGTGTTCTTCTACTCGCCCATGCAGGTCGCCGCCAAGGAAGCTCCGCAGGGACGTACGTTCCGCATGGGCGGCATGGTTGAAGAAGGGTCCGTGAAGCGCCTGCCCGACGGCGTGACCGTCACGTTCGGCATCACCGACACGGCCGCCGTGATCCCGACGGAATACAAGGGCATCCTTCCCGACCTCTTCAAGGAAGGCAAGGGCGTGGTGGCCCAGGGAAAGCTCGATGAGCGCGGAGTGTTCGTCGCAAGCGAAGTGCTTGCCAAGCATGATGAAAACTACATGCCTCCCGAAGCTCAGGAAGCTGTGGACAAGGCTCACGCTGCCATGAAGACATTCGACGAAAAGGGCAGCAAGGAAGCGGCTGCTCAGGCTGCGAAAAAGTAAAAGTTCGGTTGATCCGAACGAATGGATTTTGGCGTCTCGAGTCTGCTTAACGCGGGCCTGAGACGTCTTCAACAAATCAAAGAAGTTTTTTCAACCTTAAGGGAGATAGCTCCGTGATTGCTGAAATCGGTCACTTTGCGCTGATTCTTGCGCTGGTGCTCTCGGTCGTGCAGTGCGTGCTGCCGCTCGTGGGTGCCGCGCGCGGCATCGGTTCGTGGATGGCACTTGCGCGTACCGCGGCCTACGCCAACGCGCTTTTTCTGACAATTTCCTTCGGCACTCTGGCGTATTCGTTTTACATCAGCGACTTTACGCTTTTGAATGTGGCGAGCAACTCTAACTCGCTGTTGCCGTGGTTCTACAAGGTCGCCGCTTCCTGGGGCAGCCATGAAGGTTCCATTTTGTTCTGGGCCTTGATGCTGACCTGGTGGGGATTCCTCGTCGCCTTGACGAGCCGCAAACTGCCGCAGGAAACGGTGGCGCGTGTGCTCGGCGTCATGGGGTTCATCACGGCGGGTTTCGTGGCATTCATGCTCTTTACCTCGAACCCGTTCCTGCGTCTGTTCCCGGCTGCTCCCGAAGGCGCTGACCTCAATCCGTTGCTGCAGGACCCGGGCATGGTCTTTCACCCGCCGCTGCTCTACATGGGCTACGTGGGCTTTACCGTTCCCTTCGCTTTTGCCATTGCTGCGCTGATCGCAGGCCGCCTTGACGCCGTTTGGGCCCGCTGGATGCGTCCCTGGACGACGATGGCCTGGATTCTGCTCACTTTGGGCATTTCGCTCGGCTCGTACTGGTCCTACTACGAATTGGGCTGGGGCGGATGGTGGTTCTGGGATCCGGTCGAAAACTCCTCCTTCATGCCCTGGCTCACCGGTACGGCGTTGCTGCACAGCCTGGCCGTGACGGAAAAGCGCGGCTGCTTCAAGATCTGGACGGTGCTTCTGGCAATCATCACCTTTAGCCTCTCGCTATTGGGCACGTTCCTTGTTCGCTCGGGCATTCTCACTTCCGTGCACGCCTTTGCGACCGACCCGGAACGCGGCATCTTCATTCTGGCCTTCCTGATCGTTGTGATCGGTCTGTCGTTCCTGCTCTTTGCCTGGCGCGCACCGACCGTGGGGCTGGGCGGCAACTTCTCGATGGTGAGCCGCGAATCGTTGCTGCTTGTCAACAACGTGCTGCTGGTTGTGGCGATGGGTGCAGTTCTTCTCGGTACGCTTTATCCGCTCTTTTTGGATGCGCTCAATGCCGGCAAGATCTCCGTTGGTCCCCCGTACTTTGACGCTGTGTTCGGTCCTCTGATGCTGCCGATGCTCTTCCTGCTCGGCGTGGCACCTTTTGCCCGCTGGAAGGAGGCAGACCTTTCGCAGCTTACCAAGCGTCTGTGGATCATCCTTGTGGTGGCTGTTGCCATCGGCGTTGCCGTGCCGCTTCTGATGGGCCGCTGGAGCACCTGGGTCTTCGTGGGCATCACGCTTGCCGCCTGGGTTGCCGTGAGTGCTATTGACAACATCCGCGAACGCGGCCGCAACATGAAGGTGGGCTTTTTCAAGAAGCTCGCTAGCCACCCGCGTGCGTTCTGGGGCATGCACCTGGCGCACCTTGGCGTGGCCATGTTCGTCGTGGGCGTTGCGCTCGTGAAGGGTTATCCGGCCGAACGTGACGTGCGCATGATGCCGGGCGAACACGTGTCTGTTTCCGGTTACACCTTCACCTTCAACGGCACAGAAGAAGTGCGCGGCCCGAACTACACGGCCACCCGCGGTGACTTCATCGTGACCAAGGACGGCAAGGAAATCGCCAAGCTGCATCCCGAAAAGCGCAATTACTACAGCTCGCGCTCTATGCCGATGACCGAAGCGGCTATCAAGCACTCGATCGACGGCGATATTTACGTGAGCCTTGGTGAACCCGTGGGCGACGGCGCCTGGATTGTTCGAGCCTACCGCAAACCCTTCGTGACTTGGATTTGGTGGGGCACGATCCTGATGTCGCTGGGCGGCTTCATCGCCATTCTCGACCGTCGTTACCGTACTTCCCGTAAGAAGAACAACCGCGCGACGCAAGGCGCGACTGTGGGAGCTTGATCATGCTGCGACTGAAGTATCTCATTCCGCTTTTGATTTTCCTTTTCGTGTGCGTGTTCCTGTTCGTGGGTCTGTACCTGGATCCCCGCAAGGTTCCGTCTGCTCTCATTGACAAACCCGCGCCCGAATTTTCGCTTCCTACGATGAGCGGCGAGACCGTTACCAAGAAGGACCTTCTCGGCAAGGTCTATCTGCTCAACGTCTGGGCTTCTTGGTGCGAAGCCTGCCGCTACGAGCATCCGTACTTCATTCAGCTCAAGAATGAAGGCGTCAAGACCACGATGGTTGGCTACAACTACCGCGATAAGCCCGCTCAGGCGGCTCGCTGGCTGCAGGTTTTGGGCAATCCCTACGATGTCATTCTCGTTGACGCCAGCGGCAAGGCCGCCATTGATTTTGGCGTCTACGGCGCTCCGGAAACCTTTGTGATCGACAAGAAGGGCGTGATCCGCTACAAGGTGATCGGTCCGATGACCGAAGAGGTCTGGAAGAAGGACGTCAAGCCCATTGTTGACATGCTCGAAAAGCAGTAAGAAGGAGAGTGCGAAATGATTTTCAAAAAACTCTGTCTTACGGTCGCCTGCACAGCGCTGATCTCGGTTGCTGGCGTAGCGGCGGCTCAGTCGGCTCCTTCGGTTGCTCAGGTCGCCGAAAACTCCAAGGAAGCGGTTCCGACGGCGTTTGACCCGGTTGCTCACAAGCGCGTGCTGGGCATTTCCGAGCAGCTGCGCTGCTTGGTGTGCCAGAACCAGTCGATTGCAGACTCCAACGCCGAGCTTGCCGTTGACCTGCGCAATCAGGTGATCGAGCAGATCAATGCGGGGCGTACTGACGAAGAAATCATCAAGTACATGGTCGACCGCTACGGCGACTTCGTGCTGTACAACCCGCCCTTTAAGGCGAGCACGGTGATTCTTTGGGTCGGTCCGGCAGTTCTCTTTTTCGGCGCTGTGATTGCCTTCTACATCAACCTGCGCCGGCGCAAGAGCCAGGTTGCCAAGACGGAGCGTGCGTTGACGCCCGATGAAAAGCGTCGTGCGGAAGCACTGCTGCGCGGTGACAAATAACGAGCGGAGAGTAACAAGTGCTGTCTATTTTTATCGCTATTGCCATTGCGCTCGTCGTTATTGCGTTGGCTCTCGTGGTTTGGCCGCTCGTCAAGAAGGATTACGACGATGGCCTGTCGCGTCGCAAGGCCGATAATTTGGCCATTTTGCGCCAGCAGTACGAAGAGCTTGAGGCCGACCACAAGGCCGGTCGCGTCAGCGACGACGAATACGAGGAAACGCGTGCCGAAATTGAGACTCGCGTGCTGGAAGAGTCCAAGGACCCGGAAGATGCCGTGCCGATGAAGCAGGGCAAGCAGGGCGTTTATGCCGCTTTTGCTCTGGTGGTGCTCATTCCGGTGACTTCGTTCTTGCTCTATCTGCAGATCGGCTCTCCGATTGCCATGGATCCTGACTTCACGCGTCAGCAGGAACAGATGCAGAAGATGTCCGGTCAGCACAGTGATGCCGAACTGGCCGAACAGGTGAGGTTCCTCGAAGAACGCTTGAAGGAGCATCCGGACAATGCCGACGGCTGGATGATGCTCGCCCGTACGAGCGCCGCAGTAAAGGACTGGGCCAAGAGCTCGCAGGCCTTTGAACAGGTCAACCGTCTCGTGCCCGATAATGCCGACGTTCTGGCCGACTGGGCCGACGTGATGGCTGCGGCCCAGCAGGGAGACCTCGAAGGCCGTCCGAAGGAGCTGATCGAAAAGGCGCTTGCCGTCGATCCTCAGCACTGGAAGGCGCTTGCTCTGATGGGAACGCTCTGCTACAACAAGGGTGACTACGAAGGTGCCGTGAAGTACTGGAGCCGCATGCTTGCCGGTGTCGAACAGGGCAGCGAAGAGTGGCGCCAGATCATGGAAAACATCGAACAGGCCCGCCGCGCCGGCGGTCTGCCGCCCGATCCCTCGATCGGTTCCATTGAACCTCAGTCCGATGCCTCGGCTGCGGCACAGCCTGCTGCCGCGTCCAACGCCGTGATCACCGGAGAAGTGGACGTCTCGCCCGAAATGAAGAGCAAGATTCGTCCCGACGATACGGTGTTCGTGTACGCTCGTCCGATCGAAGGTAGCAAGATGCCGGTGGCTTTTGCTAGCTACAAGGGCAAGGATCTGCCCATCAAGTTCCGTCTGGACGCTCAGAGCCAGATGGGCATGGGCATGAAGACTCTGGCCGATGTCAAGGAAGCCTATGTTGAAGCTCGTGTGTCGCGCTCGGGTAACTTTATGCCGGCTTCCGGAGATCTCGAAGGTGCGGCCGACGGCAAGGTTGCCGTGGGCACCCAGGGCGTTCGTGTGGTGATCAACAGAACACTTCCGTAAAGATTGGTTGACAATTTCCACTGAACGTTGCCGTGGATAGGCACTATAAACCGCCGCAGATGCATGAGATTTCCCAGCGCTGCGGCGGTTTCTTTTCCTTGTTCCTGCCGCTCAAAGGGGGTGGCGAGTTGCTTGCAACAATTTCTGCCTTTTGCCGTAGCAGTTTGAAACGTTTCCAAACGCTCGCCGTTGGGACTTTTTTGCCATGATTGCACTCATCGAACGCGGGATTGCAAAACCGCGGATCTTTTAAAACAACAAAAAGGATGAGCCATGATGCGAGCTAAATCTTTCCTTATCGCTTCCGTATGTGCAGCACTTTTTGCGGCTGCCGGCGTTCAGGCCGCCGCACCGAAACCGCCCCGTGCTACGCAGGGCACGACGGTAACCTTGCCGGTAACGGCCAGTGTGGAAGTGGCTAACGATCAGGCTGTGATTGAACTCTATGTGCTCGAACAGAGCAAGGACATCGCTCAAGCCACGACCAAGGCGATTGAACGCGCCGCCGAAGGTCTCAAGCAGCTTAAGGCTTTGTATCCGCAGGCAGAACTGAAGAACCAGACGCTCACCTCAACGCCGCGCTACAGCAAGGCCAAGGAAGGCGAGGCTCCTGAAATCGTTGGTTGGGAAGTGCGTCAGTCTGTTTCTGCCAAGCTCAAGAATGTTGAGCAGGCTGCTCCGTTCGTGCAGAGCGCACAGAAATATTTTGCCTTCAGTTCCGTCGGCTTCCAGCTGAGCCCAGAGTCACGTGCTGCTGTGCAGGATCAGTTGGTTCGCGATGCCATTAAGAACATGAAGGCTCAGGCAAAGGTCATTGCCGAAGCGATGGTCGGCCAAAACGCTCGAGTGACCTACGAGACGGTCGACTTCCACAACGCGGCCTACGATCGTCCGGTCACGTACCGCATGAACGCCGACATGGTGATGGTTAAGGCAATGGCCGCCGAAGCTGCGCCCGCGCTACCTGTTTTTGAGCCGGGTATGACGACGCTTAGCCGTAATCTCACGGCCAAGGTTCGTATCCTTCCGAAGGCAAAGGCCCGCGTGAAGGCTCCGAAGCCGGATAACGACAGACCGCGACCGATGCATCCGATCGCCAATGTCAACTGAGACTATTGACTGATTCAACTTAAGTAAAGCGCGAAGACCAGACGTACGATCTTCGCGCTTAAACTTTGTTTGGCCCGTACCGCATCGGCACGAGCTTTTCACCCACGATCAGAACATGTGTTTGACTGCTTCCATTGCAGCCAGATGTGCCGTGTCGGCCGCAATCATGAAGGGAGCAAGCATTTCCGGATTGCCCGATGGAATGATGCCGGCAGAGGTGATGTAGTCGGTGACCCATTCACGAGGGATGATGTCGGCAAGGGGCTGGCGTGAAACGGGAACGGTCTCCAGGCCCAGATCCTGCCCTGAATAATCCTCGGAAGGGGCCTCCTGAGCCGAAGCGTAGTTGGCGTCGAACACGTAGCGGTAAGCAACGATGTGCACGGGGATGCCGAGCTGCTTGGCGAGTGCTGCCGGTCCGGTGGCGCCGGCAGGAGTGATAGCATCGCCGTTGGTGCAAATGCGAGCGCCGATGACGTAGAGGGCCTGCGCGTTCTCGCGTAGCATGATCTGCGGCAACCCGGCATCCGGCACTAAATCGGCCGGACAGTCGGCATTGCACAGTTCCTTGACGGTGTATAAGGTCTCGGTTAAGGGCGAAGCTACAGGGCAGTATACGTGAGGAACGTTTTTGCCTTTATGTTTGCGATCAATCAGCACCGGAACCAGAGTACCGCGAGATACGGAGTGTTGGGAACCAAAGCCGCCTACAGCGGCGATGACGCCGTTTTGCGGTAAGGTGCTTTCGATATACGGCCTCATTTGCGATTCGATGCTATCGATGGTGTTGCAAATGATGGAATGCAGACAATTTAAAGCCTTGCAGCATTCCTGAGGCGAGGCGTTGTGGCTGATGAGGTCGGACACCAGTCGGGATACGGCGTTGGCGGTGCGGCTTAGCGGAAAACTGTAAGGACGTGCAGCTTTAAGGGCTAAAACCGCTTCCTGCAGGGTGTAGTAGAAAGAGGCGGGAGTCGGGGTGCTGGCGTGAATCTGGGCCTGCAGACAGACACCGGCAGCCGAAATACCGGGAATCAGACCGGGACCGGTAACGATGTAGTCCCGCAATGCCTGAGCCAGAGGGTTGATGGACTCAAAACGTACATACTCTTCAGTTACAAAGTTGCGGCTGTTGCGAATTTGCAGGCCGTCTTCCGTAAGACGATAGCTTTGTGACATGGATGAAATATTCAGAGTGCTCGGTATGGAAGATAGTCGAATTCTAGAGTCGGACAATCGGTACATGCTTGTTTCAGCACAGTGTTTTGTCCATATCCAGCTGCGGACAAAGAAAATTCGGTGCCTCTGTTTGATCCGATAGGCACCGTTTTGTCGGGATTTTGCCTGCAAAAGAGCACTTTGACCAAGCAAGATCGCATGGTGGCAGATTTTGTTGCAAAAAACGTTTGCCAAAAATGTAAAAAAAAGAGCCTCATTCGAATACCGAATGAGGCCTTGTGGAAATATGTCAATGATTGGATGGAAAGCGAAAACTAGATGTCAAAGATTTTTTCCAGAGCATCACGATCGGTCGCAAGTTCCGGATGTTCGGAAAGGACGATCATGAGCTTCAGGCGAGCCTTGGCTGCCGAGATTTCGCCGCCCATGGCAAGACCGGCACGGCGGGTGTCCGTCACACTGCCTGGGTAACCGTAGACGTCAAGTACGCGGCCGCCCGGCGTACGCGTGGTGAGAACGACAGCAACGCCGGCTTTGACTGCGTCTTCAATGCCGGGAACCATGGGTGGGGGAACATTGCCGCGGCCGAAGCCCTCAATGACAATGCCTTTGCAGCCCTGAGAAACGGCAAAGTCAATGTAATCGCGGGTCGAACCGGTCATGCACTTGATGAGGTCGACGCGAGCGGTCAGAGATTTGGGTGCGAAACGCAGTACATTAAGCGGCTTGCGACGAATAATGATCTTGTCAAGATCCACATAGCCGATCGGACCCCACCAAGGAGACTGGAAGGTTGCCGGGTTGGCCGAATGCGTCTTCATCACTTCGCCGGGAGCATGCAGAGTTTCATTTAGACACACGAGAACTCCCATGCCGACAGCTTCCTGACTGGCAGCGGTTTTGACGGCGCAGTAGATGTTCATGGGACCGTCCGGGCTGGTGTCGCCCGCGCCGCGCATGGCGGCGGTTGTGACGATTGGCTTGGGACTGGTGTGAAGTAGATCCAGGAAGTAGCTGGTTTCCTCGAGCGTATCGGTACCGTGTGTGACGATCGCCCCGGCCACGTCGTCCCGAGCCAGAACTTCTTCAAGCTTGAGATGCAGATCCCACATGTTCTGAGGCGTCATGCCGGGCGAAGCAATGTTGGAGAACTGAATGAATTCCAACGGAGCAACCTCGCCGAGGCCGGGAACGGCGGCAGCAAGATCTTCACCGGTACAAGCGGGCACCAGCCCGTCTTTTTCCGGGTCGTACTTCATGGCGATCGTGCCGCCGGTGGCTACAACGACAACTTTTTTATCAATCATTTCCAATGCTCCTTGCGGGATAAAGTAGAAAAAAGTTAGGATGCAAACACTTTGTCGTGCAGTGCCGAGTATCGTGCTGTTGCTGACTTGTACTCGGCCAGAGCTTCATCGATGCGTGCCGCCACTTTGCCGACACCATTGAGAATCAGCTCTGCAAACTGATCGGCATCATCCATGGTGAGCGAAGGATAGACGACCTGCTCCAATTCTTTTCGTGAGATGAAAAGCGACAGACAACCGGTCGTGCCCGGAATGGAGCCGACGCCGCCCATGAGCTCGTGAATGTCATCGCTCATGAACGTTACGCCACCCAATTCTTCACTTGCATAGCGGTTGATTTCAGCAGCAATTTTGACCTTTTCAGCTGACGTAACGGCTTGCGCCAGTTTTTGTCCGAGGTCGGCGATGTGCATGCCCATTTCGTAGGTCAATGCGCGCATGGCTCCGGCTCGACGGGCCAGCAATTCACGCGGGTAAACGATTGGAAAATCCAGTTCGTTTGCTGCTTCTACCAGACACTCGCTGACGACAAAGTTGTCGTCGCCGGGATAGGCTCGCGTGACGAAGGTCGGACAGTCTATTTTCGAACTCACCGGTTCGGCGCAAACCTTGCCTTCAACGAGAATGGTGGGCAGTTCGTCCAGGCGAAGCTGTTTCATCAGCTCTTTTTTTCCTGCAAGGTTCACGTTACCTTCGATGTCTTCATTGGGGCCGAGGCCGCCGCGTGTTGCGTTAGCCAGTGCCAAGAGAGAAACAGTGAGTCCGTCGACGTTTAAGACACAACCGAGCAGACGGCCGAAGTTGTCGTCGATATTTTCGTCGCCGACAATAAAGTAATTCGGCATGCTCTTGGCAAAGGAGTTCAAGGCTGCATTGGCTATTGCTGCCTGCAGTGCAACAGGAACCTCCATTGCACCTTGTCCCAATGTTCTTCCGAAGCATTTCATAGCAAGAGACTGCGTGCAGACTGCTTGCTCACCGACACAACGCTGTGCGAGCTCGGCTTCAAAAGGCGTAATACCTCGGCGCGGACTGGCCGTGCCGATGCCTCCTGAAGCGGTGAGAACCCTGAATTCGCCGTGTTGGCCGACCGTGACTTCGACCTTTTGAATGGTCAAATCGAGATTGGTGGCGAGTTGCAGAATGCGAAGCGTTGCACAGAGTCCGCCGGAGTCATCCTGAATAAATCCGCAGTGACTGTTGGAGTGACCGCAGCCGGCGTGACCCACGATGCCCACGATGCTGTTGCGGGCATGATCCAATGGCAAAAGGCTTAAATGCATGACGGATCTCAGAAAAAGAGCGCTAAAACATTCGGAGAAGGCTCCGGACGCCATCGTTTGATGGGCGTCCGGATAGTCGGTAATCAGATTAGACGAGTGTCAGGATAACCGTGATCAGGAATGCCATTGCACAGCCGGCCAGAATCGACGGACGCTGGAAGGCATTGGCAGTCTTGAGGTCGGAACCCGGGATCACAGGAATAACCGTAGCCAGTGCGGCAACCGGACCGCCCGTCAGGAAGTACTGAATGAGCGAAGCGCCGGAAGCGGCGGCGAAGCAGGCAGCGAACGGATCCGCACCGGTCTGCAGAACAACCTGCAGGAACGGAACGAGAACGGAAACGCTGGCTGCGTAGGACTGAGTCAGGAAGCCAGTCAGGAAGGCAACGCCGAAGAGAATCAGCACAGGTGCCACGGAGAGCACGGGACCGACAGCGTCGCTCATGGTCTGAACCAGACCGACCTGCTTGATAACGGTGCTCATGAACAGGAAGCCGATGGTGGCAACGATCGGGGTGGCGATAAGGCTCACGCCCTTGAGCATTGCGGCTTCGGCTTCGCGCATCGGTTTGCCGCTCAGCAGCATGCAGACGATGGCGGAAGCAAGACCAACCAGGAAGACCGGGAAGCCGGCTACGAACCCGATGAAAAGAACGAGGAACGGCAGGAAGGCGCGCAGGGAGGTCGTGGAGTATTCACGGTTTTCGATCTCAGCCATGATTCGCGCTTGTTCTTCCTTGGTGATGACCACGCCGCGGCGACGCATGTCGGCGTTGCAACGGATGGCGGAAACCAGGAAGATCGTCAAGCAGGCGATCAAGCCGAGACATTGAACAGACCGAAGCTGATGCCTGCCGTTGCGACCAGGGCGACTTGCGTCGGGTGCGTGAAACCGGCCAAGTTGCCGATGTGACCGGCATGAGCCTGAATACCGGCGCACTTGTTGGGGTCAACACCAAGGCGAACAGCAGCAGGACCCGTAATGACAGCCGTGATAACGGGCTGCGTGAAACCGGTCAGAGCGCCGATCACACCTGCAGCGATACCGCCGGCGGAGCAAACGCCGGTGCCGCCGCCGAGCTTGTTGCCGACGCGCACGATGTCGCGAATGATAACGTCAAGGAAGCCGGTGGCCTGCATGATGCCGATGAAGAGCAAGATGCCCGTCATGTCGGCGATCACGGGGTTCAGACCGGTGTTAACCATCTTGGCAATGGTCATTTCGGCGCTTCCCATAATGGGGAAACCGGCAATCAAAGCCGAGAGCGTTGCGCCGACGATTGCGGTCATGTAGATCGGCGTTTTGCCCGTAATCATCAGGAGCAACGTCAATACCATAACCACTTGCGCAATTACGGAAGCTGTCATTTTTCATTCCTTTGGTTTGTCGCGCACGCCTTTTGAAGGAGTGCGTGTGTTGATGAAACACTCGTGTCGTAGTGAGTACACTCCGACACTTATCGTTCAGTCTGAAAGAAAAAAATTTCTTTACCGTAAACCAAAGAGTGAAAAACGTTGCAAAAAGATTACATCAACGTTATGCGCCGAACGATTTTTGTCCGGAAACTCAAAGCAGAGGATCGCGGACAAGATCGCGTAGCAGGTACCCCACGCCGGAATAGGCGGAGATGACTCCACCTTGTATTCCGTTTTCCTCCAGCTTGCGACGGATGCGGGAGAAGGCTACGCGAAGGTTCTGAACGTCACCTATTGAGTGGCCGCCCCAGACTCTTTGCAACAGATGCTCGTGAGAAATAACGCTGCCGGGATGTTTCATCAGGGCAAGCATCAGATGGTATTCGCTGTCAGCGAGCTTGACTTCACGATCATTAATCCAAAGAGAACGGCTCGATTCACTCAATCGCATCGGTCCGTTACGGTACTCACGTTGTGCATTGTGTTCTTCGCTGGTATGCGCACGACGCATGACGGCTCGGATGCGGGCGATCAGTTCCTCAGTAAGAAATGGCTTGGTGATGTAATCATCGGCTCCGCTGTCAAATCCGCGCAGTTTGAAGGAGGGTTCGTTTCGAGCCGAGAGAAAGATAATCGGAACATTAGCCAGCTTCGAAAGTCGCTCTGCACACTCAAAGCCGTCCATCCCCGGCATCATGACATCCATCAAAACAAGATCGGGAGACGGATCGGATTGAGCAAAGACTTCGAGTGCTTGCTCTCCGTCTCCGGCACAAACGACGTCAAAGCCGTTGGCTTCCAATTCCTTCGTAAGCAAACGACGAATTTTGCTTTCATCGTCAACAACAAGAATCAAAGGCAAACTGCGGGTCGACATGGTTGTTGTGATCTGGATATTGGTTCAAATAAGTTCGGGTGGCATGCTCAGGGGCAGTCTGAGCGTAAATCGCGTACCGAATTCAGGGTTGCTGAAATGAACCGCGATGGTGCCGCCATGCGCATGAATAATACCGCGTACGATCGTCAATCCGAGACCGCTACCGCTGTGGCTTCGGCTGGCAGTCATGTCGGCTTGATAAAACTGGTCAAAGATGTGCTTGGCTTTGCCCGGCGCAATGCCGATACCCTGATCGGTAATATCGATGACGATTTGCTGTCCGTCGATTCGGGTGCTGACGTCAATGAGAGCAACCTCTTGGGTCGGCTTTTTATAGCGAGCTGCGTTGTTGAACAGATTGACGAAGACTTGCGTCAATCGATCCGGATCCACACAGAAGAGCTCGGCATCCATGTCGATATGTCTTGAAACCTTCATGGGATAGCGTGCTGCAGCGAGCTTTTCTGCCCGATCAATAAGGCTGGCCACGTGAACGACTCGAACATTGAGCTTCATGGCTCCTGCGCGGATTCTTGAAACATCAAGAAGGTCGTCGACGAGTTGGCCCAAATGAATCGTTTCATCGGAGAGATCGCGGACATCGTTGATGGACGGCATTTGACCGTGTTCAATGGTTCGAGTCAGATCGCGCACTTGAAGCTGAAGCAAAGTGAGCGGAGTTTTGAGTTCGTGAGCCACCACGCCGACAATATTTTCCTTGACGGCTTCGAGACTGACTTCTTGGGTGATGTCGCGCAGAATCCATCCGGTTCGCTCGCCGGCAAGTCCCGGCATATCGGAAACGGTAAACGGCAAGAGTTCCAGCACGCGATTGCCGCCGATGCGAGAACGGACGCGGGTTTTGGTTTTGTTTTGCAGATCATCTGTGATGCGATTTCCCGTTATGCTCTCCCAGTTGGAAGTCATGATGTCGGAGAACATCAGCATCAATACGCTGTCCCCTTCGTTCAGAAGTTTGCCGGCGTATTCGTTTGCATAACGAATGAGACCGGATTTGCCGATGATCACCACCCCGTCGGTCATGGATTCAAAGACGGTCTGCAAGGCTGCTTGTTCCTGACTGAGGTGTTCGACAAGTTTGGCATTGGCCGAGACAATGGCCAGCGCATAAGCCAGACGCTCCAGCGAATCCCTCTTGTCTGCGGTGAGAAGGGCTTCCTGCGGAAGAAGCAGACGGCCGTAAACGGTACTGCCCAACCGAACATCAATGGAATTGTGCGGTGCTGGAGTCGAGATTTCGGTTTCGAAAACCAGGGAAGAAAGTTCCAGCAAAACTCTGAAGCGCTCAATGCAGTAAAAAATGACCGATGTTTTTGGCATGAAATGACCGGTGGAGGACAGCGGTGCGAGCAAAGTCTGCAATGTTTTTAATTCTTCGTTTCTTGCAACCAGGTCGCTGGTGCGAGCCTGAACCTCGTCTTCAAGCCTTAGATTGGCTTTCTGCAGCTCTTCTTTGCCTTTGTCGACAGATTGCGCCATGCGGGCGAATGTCTCTTCAAGTTTGACAAGTTCGGTTGTTCCTTCAATCGCAAGCATCTTGTCGATACGAGTGAAATGACCGGTTTTACCGTAGTTTTCGACGCTGGCAACGAGCGAGTCGAAAGAACGGGTAATCGGAACCGCCATGAATAAGCCCAGGAAAAAAGTGCCGGCCAGTGCGGCAAAAAAACCGAGTGCCCAGATCACGGCAGTTTCCCTCATGGCTTCATCACGGGTTTGCTGAGCTTGCGAGATGACCAGTGTCCATCCCATGGAGCCGATGGGTACGAAGGCTTTTATGTGAGAAGAAAATCGGTCGCCTTCAGTTCGAAGCAAAAATGGTTCACCCTTGGATTCATGAAGCTGAGTAAGCTCAATGGATGTCAGTGGATCGTAGGCGGCGTTGTGATAATGCGAATTGCTTGAGATGACGTAGATGAGCTGATGATCGGCATTAAAGATAGCCCCGGCGTAGCTTTGCCCATACAACAGATTGGCGAAGTCTCTGGCAATCATCGAAATATCTACGGATGCCGTCAGCGTTCGATGAAGAATTCCGTTATTCCCCGGCTGATCGATATTCAGGGTGAATACACGCGTTGCCAACGAATGTTGGGGAGTTTCGAGTGGCTGATTGTTTCGCAGAGATGTGGTAAAGCCTGTTTCATCGGTGTACGAGAGACTGCGGATGCTTGAATTTTGTGTAAGCAGGTTTTTGAATGTCCTGCCCCTCTGGGAAAGCGGAGCCTCGGGGCTGTAGGTGCTGAGTGCCAACGAGAGTTGGCTTCGGATATTGGATATGCCAGATTCAACATAAAGAGCGGCTTCTCGCGCAACGCCGAGCTGAAGGTTGTTTTGAACTTCTGTGGCGGTTTCGAAGTTTTTCTGCAGAAAGAACAGGAGAAGGATCAGAGGCAGAAGCGTTGTCCAGATCAGGACGTTGATCAGACGATTGCGGAATGACTTCGGCTCAACGATTTCTTCGAAATAGGGAGGTAATTCGCTGTCGCCGTAGAGATTGACCAATGGCTTGGGTGGAACGTTTGCTGTAGACATTGGATCAGTTGTCGTCGGACTCAATTTGATCGAAACATCCCATTTTAGTGAGGTTGACGACACATTCTGTTCGACGGAGAGGTAAACGCTCAAGTCGACAGCGAGCACTTTCTTTTCATAGAACGCGAGGAAAACCGCGGCGTCAGTCGCGAGTTACGGTACCTGCTATTGACACCTGAGGACCTAAAAAAGCCCAGGCCGAGCAAAAACAGTGAGCCGAATCTGCCGTACCGAGTCAATGATGCCGAATACAGGCGGTACAAGAGCAAGGAAGCGCCCAACAGACAGGCCCTGGCAAAGCTGAAACATTCCTGCTATCAGTCTGGGTGCACGGCAACTCAAATGGAACATGCTTAACGGGAGAGTTCAGCGAAAAACGAAGGATTGAGTATTGATAATTTCTTTTCCAATCAATATAATGGCGCGTTCGACGTGCGTATTGACGGCGGCATCCCCGTTGTCAGTGCGCTTATGTCGCTGAATTTAAAGCATTTGTGTGCCTCATTTCGATGCAAGATGTGGCGTACGGAAGCTTCAAACACTAAAAGTTAACTTTTAACCCACGTGGGGTATTAAGAAAATGGCTGTTCAGCAAAATAAGAAATCCACCAGCAAGCGCGGCAATCACCGTGCTCACGACTTCCTGTCCAACCCGGCTACCGCCGTTGAACCCGGTACCGGTGAAGTGCACCGCCGTCACCACATCAGCCCGAACGGTTTCTACCGCGGCAAGAAGGTTGTGACGACCAAGCAGGACGCTGCTGAAGAATAATCTCGGTTCCGGAACATTCTGACGGTTGGAACGCGAGGAACCGGCTCAGGGGAGATCGGTAACGGGTGAAACACCGCGCCTAACCCCATGTCTCGGTCAATGTCGGAGGCATCCGGCAGCCCGGCAAAGCCGCCCCGGCCTTGAGAGTCGCTGCAGCACTTGATAGGCGCCGCCGCTTCGAAGCACGGCCGACAGAAAAACTGAAACCAAGTGAAAAAGGAGATCGTCTGTACGGACGAATCTCCTTTTTTGATGTCTGCCGTTTGCTAATATCGCTTCGCTAATGCTTTTTGACGACCGGCAGCCAAAACGTGAATCAGCGGTGAGGCGAATCGGTACGTCGTGTTTTTTTAGATGGAACGAATGACAGATTGCACCAACCGCATCTACACCCGAGTGCTGACAACGGGGTCTAAGTTAGCTGATCGTGCTGTGACCAACGGCGATCTCGCTAAAGAGCTTGCCGAGCGCGGCATTGAGACGAGCGACGAATGGATTCGCACGCGCACCGGCATCGGCTGCCGTCACATCGCCGTGGATGGGCAGACGACGCTTTCTCTGGCTGTGGATGCGACCCGCGACGCTTTGAAGCGCGGCAATATCGATCCTCAGACAATTGACCTCATCATCGTGGCGACAACCACTCCCGACGGCTTGTTTCCGTCGATGGCCTGCCGACTGCAGAATGCCTTGGGCATCAAGGGGTGCGCAGCATTTGACGTGCAGGCGGTTTGCGCCGGCTTTGTTTATGCCATGAGCGTTGCCGACGGTCTGATTCGCACCGGGGGTTACAAACGGGCCCTCGTCGTGGGCGCTGAAGTGCTGAGCCGACTGCTTGACTGGAATGACAGAACGACATGCGTGCTTTTTGGCGACGGCGCGGGCGCTGTTGTGATCGAAGCCTGCGAGCGTGAAGGTATTCTTGCGCACCGCATGCATGCGGACGGCTCCTTCGGCGTTGATACGCTTGCATGCGACGCGCGCATTGAAAACGGCAAAATTGCGGGCTCTCCCTTTATTCAGATGAATGGCCGCCAGGTCTTCAAGCTTGCCGTGAGCTCTCTGTCGGAAAGTTTCGTGGAAGTTTGCGGCATGGCCGGAATCGCGCCGGGCGAAGTCGATGTGTGGGTGCCGCATCAGGCCAACATCCGCATCATCGAAATGATTGCCGATAAGCTCGGCATTCCGAAGGACAAGACAGTGGAAACGGTTCAGATGCACGGCAACACGTCTGCTGCGAGCGTTCCTCTGGCGCTGGACTGGGCTGTCAAAAACGGACGAATTCATGAAGGCGACACCGTGATGCTGCAAGGTGTGGGTGCCGGCATGACCTGGGGCAGCGTGCTCCTGAAGTGGTAACAGATACAAAAACCGGAGAACGGAATTGAAATTAGCGTTTGTATTCCCCGGACAGGGGTCGCAGAAGGTCGGCATGGCCGACTGGGCTAAGGAGTCGGAAGCGGCTGCGGCCGTGATGCAGGCGGCCGATCGAGCGCTCGGAGAACCGCTTGGCGAACTGATTGCCAATGGCCCCGACACGGAATTGAATTTGACAGTCAACACGCAGCCCGCATTGCTTGCTACAAGCTACGCCGTTTTTGCGGCCTGGAAGGAAGCGGGCGGACCGATGCCTGAAGTGATGGCAGGACACAGCCTTGGCGAGTACACGGCTCTGACGGCCGCGGGAGTTTTCTCGATCGAGGATGCCGTGCGTCTTGTGCGTTTCCGCGCCAGCGCCATGCAGTCTGCAGTGCCGGTCGGCGTGGGAGGCATGGCTGCCATTTTGGGCTTGAGCGACGACGTTGTGATTGATCTTTGCGCCAAGGCCGCTCAGGATGAAGCGGTCGAAGCCGTGAACTTCAACTGCCCCGGTCAGGTTGTGATTGCCGGTCACAAGGCGGCCGTCGAACGTGCTTGTGCGCTTGCTCTGCAAGCCGGCGCCAAGCGTGCCGTGGTGCTTGCCGTGTCGGCACCCTTCCACAGCACGCTGCTGCAGCCTGCAGCCGACCGTCTGGCCGAAGAACTTGCCCGCACGCCGATGCAGGAACCGATGGTTGACGTCGTTGCTAATGTAGACGTCGTATGCCACAACACGGTCGAGGAAATCCGCGCCGCATTGGCCAAGCAGGCCGCCAGCGCTGTGCTCTGGACCGGCTGCGTGCAGAAGATGCAGGAAATGGGCGTGACCCATATAGTCGAGTGCGGCCCGGGTCGCGTGCTTGCCGGTCTGGTTCGCCGCATCGCTCCCGAAATCACGGTTGCGAACGTGAGCGATCTGGCAAGCGTCAAGAATGTGATTGCGCAACTCAACGCATAAATCGAGAAGAAGGAAAAGAACATGCAGAACTTTTTTACCGCTGAAAGCTTTGCCGGACGCGTGGCGCTCGTGACGGGGGCAACGCGCGGCATCGGACGCGCCGTTGCCATGGCTCTGGCTGAGTGCGGCGCCAAGGTGATCGGTACGGCCACGTCCGAAGCCGGTGCGGCTCAGATCAGCGAGGTTTTGGGTGACAAGGGTCGCGGCATAGTCCTCAACGTGACTGACGCCGAAGCGAGCAAGGCTGCCGTGGATGCGATCGTTGCCGAATTCGGCCGCATCGACATTCTCGTCAACAACGCCGGCATCACCCGCGATATGCTTGCCATGCGTTTGTCCGACGAAGCCTGGGACGCCGTGATCGAAACCAATCTTACGGCCGTCTTCCGCCTGACTCGCGCCGTGCTGCGTCCGATGATGAAGCAGCGCTTCGGCCGCATCATCAACATGAGTTCTGTGGTGGGTGCCATGGGAAACGCCGGTCAGGCCAACTATGCTGCCGCCAAAGCCGGCATGATCGGCATGAGCAAGTCGGTGGCCCGTGAAGTGGCCTCCCGCGGCGTGACCGTCAACTGCGTGGCCCCGGGCTTTATCGAAACAGACATGACCGCCGCATTGCCCGAAGACGTCAAAACGCACCTCATGGCACAAATTCCGGCGGCTCGCCTCGGCAAAACGGATGATATCGCTGCAGCCGTGCTCTATTTGGCTTCTGAGCCCGCCGGCTACGTCACCGGGACCGTTTTGCACGTCAACGGCGGCATGTTCATGGGATGATGTAATTAGGCCTCAAGCCTGATAAAATCCCCCGATTAGAAAATTTTCTTCGGCAAACGGATGACCGTTTGCTCAACACAGACTAATTCCGCGGAGTAGGAAATGGAAGATTTGGAACAGAAAGTCAAGCAGATCATCGCTGAACAGCTTGGCAAGAACGAAGCCGACATCAAGAATGAAGCTTCCTTCATCGAAGATCTCGGTGCCGACAGCCTTGACACGGTTGAACTCGTGATGGCTCTTGAAGACGCTTTCAAGATCGAAATCCCGGATGAACAGCAGGAAAACCTGCGCACCGTTCAGCAGGCTATCGACTTCATTCAGGCCAACGTTAAGGCCTAATGCCTCTTGAGGCGCTGTCCGAGAGAGGGTAAATGACCTTGTGTCGGGCAGCATGAAGCAAAAGGGGGCGTGAGCCCCCTTTTTTTAGCGGATTTGTATTGCACAGAACAACAGGAAGGAAAACAAAAAGATGCGCCGTGTGGTTGTGACCGGTTTGGGCATGGTATCGCCGCTTGGTCTCGATGTGGAATCGAGTTGGAAGGCTTTGTTAGCCGGCGAATGCGGTATCGGACCGATTACTGAATTTGACGCTTCCGAATTCGGTTGCCGTATTGCCGGTGAAGTCAAGAATTTTGATCCTGCGGCCGGCGGCCTGCAGGCCAAGGAAGCTCGCCGTTATGACCGCTATGTGCAATTTGCCGCTGCGGCTGCGACCGAAGCTCTCAAAGATGCCGGTCTCGATTTCGTCGGCAAAAACGAAGAGGGTGATCGCGCCGGCTGCATTATCGGCTCGGGCATCGGCGGTCTGGAAACCATTTGCGTCAACCACAAGGTGATGCTCGAACGCGGTCCGCGTCGCATCTCGCCCTTCATGATCCCCGGTTGCATCATCAACATGGCTTCGGGTCTGGTTGGCATCATGAAAAACCTGCGCGGTCCTAACCTTGCTACCGTGACGGCTTGCGCCACCGGTTTGCATGCAATCGGTGAAGCGGCTTGGATCATTCGCCGCGGTGACGCCGACGTGATGCTTGCGGGCGGTACCGAAGGCACGGTCTGCGAAGTCGGCATCGGCGGCTTTGACAGCATGCACGCTCTTTCGCGCCGCAATGACGACCCGGCTCACGCTTCCCGTCCGTTCGACGTTGATCGTGACGGCTTTGTGATGGGTGAAGGCTGCGGCCTGCTTGTTCTCGAAGACTATGACCACGCCGTTGCCCGCGGCGCCAAGATCTACTGCGAACTCGCAGGTTATGGTCTTTCGGGTGACGCCTATCACATCACGACGCCTGCTACGGACGGCCCCGTTCGCTCCATGAAGATGGCGCTCAACCACGCCGGTCTGAAGCCCGAGGACATTGACTACCTCAATGCACACGGCACGTCGACCTCCGTGGGCGACATCAACGAATCCCGCGCTGTGCGCGAACTCTTCGGCGAACACACCGACAAGCTTGTGGTGAGCTCCACCAAGGGTGCTACGGGTCACTTGCTCGGCGGTGCAGGCGGTATCGAAAGCGTCTTTACGGTTCTTGCGATTCGCGACCAGGTGGCGCCTCCGACGATCAACATCGTCAACCAGGATCCGGAATGCTGCATCAATGTCTGCAAGGACAAGCCGCAGCAGATGGAAATCCGCGCTGCCGTCAAGAACAACTTCGGCTTCGGCGGCACTAATGCCACGTTGGTGTTCAAGCGCGTCTAATGTTTCAGCGGTGTTGTAACGCATAGAGAAAAAACGGCCTTCGGGCCGTTTTTTCGTACTTGCGGACACAAAAAAGCCCGGAGCGGTTCGCGGCGAACCTCCCCGGGCCTTCGGTCTTTCCTGGAAACGAACAGACACCTCGTCATCGATGTCTGCCCAGGATCAGGTTAACCGATTGTCTGTCAAAAAGTTATTGCTCAGTTGTTTCGGCTGTTGCAGACTGTTCGGCAGACTTCTCCGCAGCGGCCTTTTCAGACGCCTCCTGTTCGGCCTTGGCTTCGGCTTCTTCTTCAGCCTTTTCACGCGCAATGCGCGCGGCTTCAGCGCGAGCGGCGTCCGCTTCGGGCGAATTGTCAATGAATTCCTTCTCCGGTCCCTTCATGATTCCGACGCAGCGGAACACCACGATCGCCTTGACACCTTCGCCCTTGAGAATCTTACCGGAAACCCCGTCAATAAGCTGGGCGCCCTGGCCGTTTCTCATGCAGAAGTCATGGGCACGCTGGTAGAGGAATTCGCGCAACTGCAACTGCTGGTTGATGTTCTGACGCGTACCGGAAATGCGGTAGAGGTTGTAGTCGATCTTTTCTACGTCCGTGTAATTGGCGCTTTTTTCGATCGCATCTATCATGCCGCTGCATCCGGTCAGAAAGCCTGCACTAAGAGCCAGAAGCGTCGCGCCCGCCAAAATCTTTCGCATGTTTGTCCTTTCTAAGTGTTTTCTTCAGCGCTTCTGAGAAGCAGCTGAAATTTCCTCGTATGTTATCAGCGCCGGGGCTGTCAGTCCTCCGTACTCGATCAAGGCCGCCAACGGATGAAAACGGCCGGTCTTGATGAGAGACTTGTGGTGGCGTAGCGAAAGCTCCCGCTGAACATCGTTCTCGCAGATGTAAAAGGCTCGATATTGTCCGTCGACTTCAACAACCAACGGGCATGTTACGTGATTCGTGTCGGCAAAGTGAGCAAAAGTTGCTTGAGGGTAGATGTCCGTGAGCGCCAAATACACCGCATTTTCAAAGAGGGAGCGGCGCAGTCCTTCAGGACATCCGGTCATTTGACCAGAGAGCCAGAGGCAGAGCCCCGGATGCCGCCAGTAGATCTTGGGACGATCCAACGTGCGACGCATCGGTTTGAGATTGATGGCAGGCACGACTTCAAGAAGCGCGAAATTTTCCAGAAGTCTGACCCATTCGAGAACCGTCACGCTCGGAATGTGCGCCAAGCGACCGATTTCGCTCCAGTTGGCGGCCGAAGCGGTGGTGCGCGCAAGCAGTCGGGCTACCGAATAGAAGGCGTCAGGCTTTCTCAGTCCGCAGCGCATGGCCGGGAGGGACGCTTCGGTTTTCCACAATTGCGTCCAATGCACAGCGCCCCGAACGCCCAAGCCGGGCGCCAGACACGCGGCTAAAGCTTCCGATTCACTTGCAAAGCCGGCGCTCGGTTCAAAAGCAGCGGGAGTGCCGTCAATCACCTTTGCGGTAAAAAGGCGAGGTTCCGGCGTTTCAACGATTTCAAGTGCTACGCCCAAGTTTTGGGCAGATTCTCGGACAGCTCGAAGCGCACTTTTGGAGAAGCGGCCGGCAAGTACGAGATCCGTGAGAGGCCGACGGGACAGGAACTGAAGGGCGTTGTCCGTCACTGCTTTGCAGGCATGAGCGTTGACGATCGTTGTTCCGTTGCAGTAAAGCGCAAAAAACTCATCGCTCGAAGCTAGATACAACATTCGGTTGCCGTCGTCGGTGATATCGGCAACGGGATTGTCTCTGAGCGCATCGATTTCACGGTGGTCCGTTCCGGCGGGCAGCGCAAAAAGGCGCAGGCGCGATTTGAGTTCTGTCTTATCGATCATCGGTCTAAGAACTTAACTCGGCGGTTTGGATTTTCTTTGCCGCGCGTTTCCAAAGGACGAACGCTAACACACCGTAGGCGACGGCCAAAACAAGCAAATGCGCAAGCTGAGGCATGACGGCGTAGAGCGGCGCTGCGTTTTGGGAGACGGCAACAAGACCGTTGATGCCCGAGGTCGAGGGTAAGAACAAGCGCAAGGCCAAAGCGGGCGGTGTCATATCAAAGAGCGGGTGTACGACGCCCGAAAGAAAGAGCGCCGGAGCCGATATGACCACGAAGAACTGTGCGCCGTATGCGTTCGTGCCCATGGCAAACGTAAAGGCCAGACCGAAACTCACCACGGCAGCGCCGAAAATTGAGGCCATCAGCAGCGTTGCGCCGGGGTTTTGCATGGAGGCAAAATCAAAGAGCACGAAGTCAGGGCCCAAAGCGTAGGCAAGCCACACGAGACTGAAAAGCCAGAAGGCGGTGTAGAGCGCCACAAAACCTTGCGTGTTGCGGCAGACGGCACGCAGCACGGATGGAGGTTGGGAACTCGCAAGCCAACCGCCTAAACTCATCACGATGCTTACGAACATCACGGCTTGGATGATGACAGGCATGACGGCGGCAACGATATAGCTTGCGTAGCCCGAAAGCGGGTTGTAGAGGTTGACGTCGGCAAAGGCGACGGGGGCCATTTGAAGTTTTTTCAGGGTTTCGAGTGGAGCACCGGCGCGAACGAGATTGAGCGCCATGCTCGCGGCCGTCGTTTCTCTGACGACGCCCATGAGGCCTGCCATGACCGCGCGCGACTTCACGGGGAAGGCACCGTTGGCGGTAAGGGCAACGGAGGTGTGTTTGCCGGCAAGCAGGTTTTCTTCGAAATTTTCCGGAATCGTGATCACAGCCGCCGCTTGTTCGGTTTTATAGAGTGTTTCGCCTTTGGCTCGATCTGTTTCGATGGCAACGACATTGATCATGGCTACCGATTTAATGCGTTCGATCATTGCGCGGCTAGCGGCGCTGCGGTCAAGGTCAACCACGGCCGTCTGAACGCTGGTGACGTTTTGCGCCGCATAGGGCCATGCGTAAAAGAGCAGGTAGAAAGCAACGGCGATCACGAAAATCACGAAGGTGTCTTTCGTAAAGGCGCCGCGTGCGAGAACCGTGCGAACTGTTTCACAGAACCCGATGGGTTCAGGCAAATTGACAACGGAGTGTGGCTTAAGCTCTTTTTGAGCCCATTTGCGCATTCTCATCGGCAGCAGAGCCAGACCGACGGCGGCCGGGATGATGACAAATAGAGAAAGCATCGAGAGCAGATGGATCGTGTGCGAAAGGTCGCTGCCGAGCACCCACTGCGACGAGTGAAGTCTCAGGTACCACGTCAAGGGCAGGAATTGTGCAAGGAGCTGCGCAACCGAGTCCATCGAATCCAGAGGAAAGGAAAAGCCCGTGAAGGGGAAGATGGGAGCGGTGGTGCCGATTGCAACCGACATGGCAATAATCCACGACGGCGAAAGGCTTGTGTAGAGCATGGCTAGGGCGGGCATGCTCGCGAAAAAGAGCACGATGCCCAGCGCCCAGGCGACGAGACTGCCCTGTACGCCCCAGCCCTCCCAGCCGGTGAACCAGGCAAGGTATGCCAGTCCCATGAGCGAGTAGAGGACCAACCAAAAGATCATGCGGCCAAGCAGAAATCCCGTGAGGTGAGAGTAGGTTCCCACGACTTGATGCACGGTCTTGAGTCTCCATTCTCGGGTAAGCGATCCTACACAAGTCAGAATGGCCCCTAAGGCGAGCACGCCGGGCAAAATGGTGGTGAGCAGATATGCTTTGAAATTGAGAGCCGGGTTGCCCGCAATCAAAATGTCGGCGTTGAGCACTGCCAGACGTTCCTTGTTTCCGGCAAAGCCTCCGCCCACGACGGAGGCGGCTTCGAGCATCTGTCCGACTTGGATTTGAGACAGCGCAAGCTTGAGGTCGGTTTCCACCGTGGTCGCGATGGCGTAGTAGCTCTTGTTTAGAAAGAGCTCAAGAGCCGAGTCAGAGCGGCTGCCGGACGTTTTTTCGCTCCAGTTGTGGCCGATGACAAAGAGGGCGTATATGTTGCCTGTGGCAAGATCAGCCGTTGCCGCCTGAGGATTTTCGTAGTTGATGAAATCAACCGAGGCAACCGCATCCAGCGATCGGATCAGATCCCGGCTTTCTGCGGAGTTGTCGTAGTCGACAAGCCCGACGGGGATGTCGCGCATCAGCCCGGTGGCAAAGACGGCGACGACGGCCAGGCACCAGAAAACGGGCACCACGATGCCGGTAAGCCACAAAAGCGGCGTATCGGCTGTGGTGCGTGCTTCCTGCACAAAAGCGCGCTTAAAGTCGGAAAGAAACGACGACATAACCGGGAGAAACGTCAGGAGCCTCGGGCAACGCGGTCAACAATCACGCTCATGCCGGGACGCAGATCGCGCATCGGCTCAACCGGTCGCGCGCGAACTTCGAAGGTGCGCACGTCGTAGCCCGTCGACTGACGGGTGGAACGCCAGGTGGCGTAGTCGGCCCGCGGATTGATCCAATAAACGGTAAAGGCGACATTGTCGGCACCCAAAGCCGGCACCTTGGCTTTGAGTTCGGTGCCCACTTTGATGTTGGCAAGCTCGTCTTCGCGGATGTTGAAGACCACCCATTTGTCGGAGTGATCCAGCAATGTGACGAGCGGGAAACCGGCCGGCGTTACTTCGCCTTCATGCAATACCACACGCGTGACTTCACCTTGGCGTGGAGCGCGGACCAGACTTTCAGAAGCCAGACTCTGCACTTCGGCGACGCCCGAGGCGGCTTGACGCGCCAGTGCTTCTGCGGCTCGCTTTTCGTCTTCGCGCGACCCCGTGAGCGCCATGTCATAGACGCTTTGCGCGGCGCGGGTCAGCCCGCGGGCGGTATCAAGCGCCGCTTTGGCTTCATCGAACTTTTGAGCCGACACAAGTCCTTCCTTGTAGAGGGCATTGACACGGGAAAAGGTTTTCTCGGCAAGCTGCAACGCACCCTTGGCACTTTCAAACATTGACTTGGCTTCACGAATCTTCTCTTTGCGGGCTCCTTCTTCCACAAGGCGAGCTTTGGCTTGAGCGGCCTGCTCCTGCGCCGTGACTTGGCCGAGTTTTGCGGAGATTTCCGGAATGTCGATTTTGACCATCACGGCGCCGGCTTCAACCGTGTCGCCTTCCTTGACGAACACTTTCTCGATGCGGCCCGGAATCTTGGGCGCCACTTCAATGGTACGGGCGTCGACTTGCCCCTGAAGCGGCGCCGGAGCAGGGGTGGCCGCTTTCCACAGACCGATGCCGATAAAGGCAAGAAGTCCTGCGCCGACCAGGGCAACGGCGATTGTTTTAACGGAGACGTTTTTGGATTCGGTCATAGTGGACACATCAATATTCAAAAATGTTTGTCTGACGCGTGACAGATTGCTCGAAGGCGTTCATGTCGCCGCTTACGGCGTTGAGCATGGCCCAGGCGACGACAAAGCGATAGGCAGCCACACGTCGCGCGATTTCAGCGGCCAGAAGCTTGGTGCGCGCATCGTTGACTTCATCGGCCGTCGAGAGCCCCTCGGAAAAGCTCTTTTCTCGCAGCCGCAGGTTTTCCTTGGCAAGCGAAAGTGTCGAGTCGGTGAGGCGATAGGCTTCTCGGGCCTCGTTGCTTTTTAGGTACGCTGTTTGAACGGCCGTCTGAATGCGGTTGCTTGCCTCGTTGTGCGCAGCCTGTGCTTTGGTGACGAGCGAATTGGCCGCTGCAATCGACGCGTTGCGATCTTTGTTGTCCCAGAGCGTGAACTTCAGACCAATGCCGGCGATCCAGTCGGGTTCGGGAATCGTCAGATAGTGCTTAATCAGGTTGTAGTTGGCAAAAGCGTATACCTGAGGGTGCCAGGCGGCCTTGGCAGCCGTCACGCCTTGCTCGGCCTGCCGGCGTTGCGCCACTACGCTCTTTAGGACGGGACTTGAGCCCATCGCCTTGTCTTGCCAGCTCTTTAAGGAACCGATGTCTTCCGTGACAACAAAGAGGGGGTTTTTGAGTTCTCCCACGCTCTCTTCACGCAGAAGTCCGGCTAATTCGCTTTCGGCCACGCGGCGGTTTGTCTGAGCGGTCAAAAGCTCTCGCTTGGCCGCGTCTCGGTTGACTTCGACGGCCATGCGTTCGAGTTTGCTGATCGTGCCGGTCTTTTCAAACCGAAGCGCTTTGCGAACTTCCAACTCCTGCTGATGAAGCATTTCGCTTTGTAGTCGTTCGATGCTGCGCGCAAGTTGTACGGCAAAGTATTTCTGCGCGAGCTCGGTGTCAACGGTGTCGCGCTGCGCCTGCGTGCGAGCCTGCGACTCGTAGACGGCCTCGTCTGCTGCGCGTACTTTGGCATTGATGGCGCCGCCCATGTAAATCGGCAGCTGAGCGTTGATGGCCGCACGCGGCCCCCCGATGTCTTCTTCGTGATAAAGATCAATCGAAGTGGGGATGTGGAGTAGGGGACCAAGATTGATCGTGCCGTAATCGAGCGTTTTGCGTCCCCAGATCTGCTTAGAGTCAAGCTCGATCTTTGGTCCGTGCAGGCTGCGCGCGCTCTTGGCTTCGCTTTCGCGCTTGGCCGTTTCGGCGGCTTCAACCTTGATGGCGTCCACCCGGTCGTGAGCAAGCTGCCTTGCCTGTGAGAAATCAAGCGCCGGCGTCTGGGCGTAGCTTGAGCTGAAAGCCCAACACAGCGAGGCGAAGACGAAGAGAGATTTAACGGCCATCTGAGACTTTTCGTGAAGAAAGAATTTCTATAAAATCGCAATTTTAGTGCTGAGAATCCTTCAGCACACCAACTTAATACCGAATGTCGCCCGAATGGCGAAATCGGTAGACGCAAAGGACTTAAAATCCTTGGCCTTTGGCATGCGGGTTCGAGTCCCGCTTCGGGCACCATCTACATTCGGTAAAGTCTGGTATGCCCCGATTCATCGGGGTTTTTTCTTTTTTCAGTTTCCGCTTTTCTTGGTTGCGGTGCTGCACGGGATTAGCATCAGAGGTACTTTCTGGAAAGCTATTGCGCTGTTTTTGCAAGGTTTTCTTGCGGGAAGAACTGTAAAATGCGGCCAATCCGTTTGACAGCCCCGGAAGACGCTGATGTCAGAAATCCTAGATTTTTCTAAATTCCCCCTCGATTCACATATCCAGGCAGCGATTGCCGAAATGGGCTATGTCACGCCCACGCCGATTCAGGTGCAGGCTATCCCCGTCGTGCTTGCGGGGCAGGATGTGATGGGAGCGGCACAGACCGGTACGGGTAAGACGGCCGGCTATGGTCTGCCTGCACTGCAGCGAATTCTTCCCAAGGCCAATACGTCGATGTCGCCCGCACGTCACCCCGTGCGCGTGCTGATTCTTGCGCCGACTCGTGAACTGGCAGTGCAGGTTAATGAAAGTCTTGTGAAGTACGCAAGCAAGACACCCCTGCGCGTGGGCGTGGTCTACGGCGGCGTGGACATCAAGCCGCAGGCCGACATGTTGCGCCGCGGCGTTGAGGTCCTCACGGCAACGCCCGGTCGTCTGCTTGACCACCATGAAGGCGGTTCGGTGAACCTCTCTCAGGTCGAAATCGTCATTCTCGACGAAGCCGACCGTATGCTCGATATGGGCTTCCTGCCCGACATCTCGCGCATTCTGAACCTGTTGCCGAAAAAACGTCAGAACCTGATGTTCTCGGCAACGTTCTCTCCGGAAGTCAAAAAACTTGCCGGCAATTTCCTGCGCAATCCGGTGCTCGTGGAAGTGGCTCGCGAAAACGCTACGGCCGATACGGTCGAGCAGATTGTCTATCAGGTTCACGACTCCGAAAAAACCGATGTTCTCATCGATATCCTTAAGGGTGACGGCGAAAACGGGGGCCCGATCAAGCAGGTCATCGTCTTTGTGAACGCCAAGATCACATGCCGTCGTCTTGCAAGCACGCTTTCTCGCATTGGCATTTCGGCCGATGCCATTCACGGAGACAAGTCTCAGGAAGAGCGCATGGCCGCCTTGGAAGCTTTCAAGAAGGGCGAGGTAGAAGTGTTGGTGGCAACCGATGTGGCCGCTCGAGGTCTGGACATTGCCGAACTTCCGGTTGTGATCAACTACGACGTACCGTTTGGTGCCGAAGACTACGTGCACCGCATCGGTCGTACGGGGCGAGCGGGCGCCAAGGGCAAAGCCGTGATGCTCGCAACCGGCGGCGACAGCCGCCTTGTGACGGCTATCGAAGAGCTCACCAAGCAGAAGTTCAAGCCTGCCGAGCGCCGTCCGTTGTCTCGTGAAGAGCGCCGCTCCCGCTATGAGTCGCAGCGTCGTGACGGTTTTGGAGAAGATCGTCCGCGCCGCGTCCGCAAGGAATGGCGAGACGACGATCGCGAGGGGCGCCGCCCGGTGGATCTGCCAAAGATGCCGGCTCCGGTCTACGATCCGATCTTTGATGCGCCATATGAACCGACCGAAACCACGGCCGAGACTGAACACAATCAGCCGGTTCAGACTGCCGTTCGCGGTCAGGCTCAAGGCAAGAAAAAGGGCAGAGTCGCCGCGCTTTTGGGCGGCCTGCTGCGCAAATAATTGTTGACGATCGGCTCTGTTGCCGATGACAATTTCCATCCCATTTCGTCCCCGTGTCTGAGGAAGATGCGGGGCGTTCGTACCGATATTTCATGACTGACACCGACAAGTTTCGCTTTTGCGTTGCTCCGATGCTCGACTGGACCGATCGTCATTGCCGCTACTTCATGCGGTTGATGACGAAGCGTGCTCGACTCTACACCGAAATGGTGACGGCGCCTGCCATTTTGTTCGGCAACCGGGATCTGCTTTTAAGGTTTGACGAAACAGAGCATCCGGTCGCATGCCAGCTCGGCGGCAGTGACCCGGAAGATCTGGCCAAGGCAGCCGCCATTGCATCGCAGTACGGTTACGATGAAATCAACCTCAACTGCGGCTGTCCCTCAGAGCGCGTTCAGAAAGGATCGTTCGGCGCTTGCCTGATGCTTGAGCCCAAGCTCGTGGCGGAGTGTTTTCAGGCGATCCGAGAAGCGAGCGGTCTTGAGACCACGATCAAGCACCGCATCGGCGTGGACCATCAGGATGACTATCTCTTTGTGCAGAACTTTGTCGGAACTCTGTACGAAGCCGGGTGCCGCGCTTTCATCGTGCATGTGCGCACCGCTTTTCTCAAGGGGCTTTCACCGCGTCAGAACCGCGACGTGCCGCCGCTCAAGCCCGACTATGCCCACCAGCTCAAGAAGGACTTTCCGCAGGCGCAGTTTTGCATCAACGGCGGAATCCAGACGCTTGAAGAGTCCAAGACTTTCATTGACAACGGCTTGGATGGTGTGATGGGGGGGCGAGCCGCATATCACGAACCATGGATGCTCTCTCGTGTCGACGAAGTTCTGTTCGGGGAAGAACCGCGGGTTCTTCGCCGTGAAGACGTGGTCGAACAAATGACGGCGTACCTACATCGCATTGCACCGGAACACGAAAATGCGGTGCGAAACGCAGCTCGCCACACGATGGGCCTGATGAACGGGTTGCCCGGTGCTCGGCTTTGGCGCCGCACTCTGTCCGATCCCAAGGCATACAAGGAAGCCGGTCCCAATGTGTTGTTGGCGGCGCTCGAGTCCATGAAGGCCTGACGGTCGCAAATTCTTTCACCGCATCACAACAATATTCGGAGGCAGAGAATGCTCGGAGCAATCGTCGGCGATATTGTCGGTTCTCGTTTTGAGTTTTCGCATCAGCCTGAGGACGGAACGTATTGTGAGTTCACAATGCCGCCGGCTACCGGATTTGAGTTTTTGTCTTCAGATTGTTTCTTCACCGACGACACGGTTCTTACGGTAGCGGTTTGCCAGGCACTGACTGAAACGGGCGGAAATCCGACGTCATTGCCGCGACGCGTCGTTGAACTTTTCTGCGAATACGGTGCCCGTTATCCGCTGGCAGGCTACGGATCTCGGTTTGACGAGTGGCTTCACAACCCGTACAGAAAACCGTATATGAGCCTTGGAAACGGAGCAGGAATGCGCGTGAGCGGTTGCGCTTATGCCGCCGAAACGCTCGATGAGGCATTGTTTCTGTCCGATCTGGTGACTGCCGTGACACACAACCACCCGGAAGGGCTGTTGGGGGCTCGCGCGGTGACAGCGACGACATTCTTGGCTCGTAAAGGCAAGAGCAAGGAAGAGATTCGCCGCTACATTGTCGAGAACTTCTACCCTCTGGATTTCACGATCGGTGAAATTCAGAACGACTATTGGAAGGGAAGAGGACTGGGCACCTGCGGCAATTCCATCCCACAGGCTCTGCAAGCATTCTTTGAGTCCACGGATTTTGAAAGCGCCATTCGGCTGGCAGTCGGATTGGGCGGCGACACCGACACGCTGGGGGCAATGGTCGGAGCTCCGGCAGGTGCCTACTACGGCGTTCCGGATGAGACGGCGGAGAAGGTTGAAACCTATCTCACGGAAGATTTGCGCAAGGCAATTGCCGGTTTTGAATCGCGTTTTTCGCTTTGAGCGTGCTGCGGGCTGACAAGACTGTCAGAGGCTACCTAAAACTGTCATTTGAACAAAATTGCATCGACAGTCGTTCGAATTGGTTTTTATTGCATGATTTGGTTTGTTCTTTATTCGCTTCTTTTTATTGCTCTGGCATATATCGATTTTCGTAAAGGGCAAACGCCGGCCGGCTACTTTCTTAACGATCGCAAATCCAAAACGCATCAGGTCGGTTTTTCGATCATCGCATCCTGCGTGGGCGGTTCGGCCACGGTTGGGATGTGCGGACTGGCCTACGCGGTAGGCACGCCCGCGCTTTGGTGGTTGCTTTCCGGGGCGGCGGGACTTGTGGTGCTGCGTCTCTTTATGGTGCCGCGCATCCGCTCTCGCGGTTCGGCTCTCACAATGCCCGAAATGATTCGGGAGTCCGTCGGTGTTCATGCACATCGCCTGTCCTGCGTGATCATTCTGTGCTCATGGGTGGCGATTCTTGCCGCGCAGTTTTTGGCCATGGGTCGAATTGTGTCCGGTCTGACTGGATTGTCGAGCCTATCGGCGATGGCCTGCGGTGCCTTCGTGATCGTTCTCTACACTTGGCTGGGCGGACAGGCGAGCGTGATCAAAAGCGACGTGATTCAGCTTGTCTTCCTGGCAACGGGACTGATTTTTCTCTTGGGGTTTCTGATTTCGATCAATCCCGAGCCTGTTTCCGAGGTACGTCTCGAATGGCTCAACGACAAGTTTGAGATCTCGGACTGGTCTCGCTTCATGCTGTTGATCGGCGGCAGCTATATCGTCTGTCCCATGCTATTTGCCCGCATCATGAGTGCGGAGTCGGATAAGGCGGCTCGCCGCGGAGCGGAGCTGGGCATCCTGGGCATTGCCCTGATTGCTTTTGTGATCGTGGGCATCGGCTTGGAAGCAAGGGCATTTCTGGGAGAAGGGATTGAGGGCGATTCCGTACTGCCTCAATTGGTCGGTCAGTTGCCGACCTGGGGGAGCGTGCTCTTTTTCTTTGTAATGGCAAGCGCTATCTTGTCTTCGGCAGACTCCTGCCTGATCACGGCGGCGACGGTGGCGGCCAACGACATTCTAAAGACGCCGAGCGTGAAGGTCTCACGGAGGTTGATTCTCGTCATTTCCGCGGCGGCCTTTGTTCTTGCCGGTTCCGGCAAGAGCGTGCTGGGACTGCTTCTTGCGGCCAACACGATATATACCTGTGCGGTGGTCTTTCCGATTTTCGTGACGTTGGCGGTCGGAAGAAAACTCAATGGCGCGGCGGCGCTTGCAACGATTGCGACAGCCGGCAGCTTGGCCCTGGCCAGCGAACTCATGAGTTATGAACCGTTGAGCTATGTTGCGGCGCTGGTTTCTGTCATCGGCAGTTTGCTTTCTCTTTACGGCGGCGACGGCAGTGAAACGCCTCAGACCGTCACCGTGCCGGTACGTGTTCGAGAGCACTGAAATTAGAGAAAAATTTCGCCCAAGCATTTGATCTCGGCGGTGTTTTCTCATATAATCCGCGCTTCTTTGTGCAAGCAAAGAATTTTCCCGAACCTGCGCTATGTTGGCGCGGGTCAGTAAATAGCACGCCGTAGGCTCTCCGGGTGACCGTGATCGAGCGGTTTTGCCAAGGCCTCGGTGTTAGACATAACCTTGGAGAATAAGAAATGTCCGTCAGCATGCGTGAAATGCTCGAAGCCGGTTGCCACTTCGGCCACCAGACCCGCTTCTGGAACCCCAAGATGGCTCAGTACATCTTCGGCGCCCGCAACAAGATTCACATCATCAACCTCGAAAAGACGGTTGAAAAGCTTGCCGAAGCTGAAAAGTTCGTTCGCGAACTCTCCGCTCGCGGCGGCAAGATCCTCTTCGTGGACACCAAGCGCGGCGGCCGCGACACGATCATCGAACAGGCCCAGCGCGCTGGCTGCTGCTACGTTGATCAGCGCTGGCTCGGCGGCACGCTCACGAACTTCAAGACCGTGAAGCAGACGATCCGTCACCTCAAGGACATGGAAGCCACGCTCGAAGCCGGCGGCCTCGAGAAGATGAGCAAGAAGGAAGCTCTCGACTTCACCCGCGAAGTTGAAAAGCTCAACAAGTCCATCGGCGGTATCAAGGACATGGCCGGTCTGCCCGACGCCCTCTTCGTGATTGACGTCGGCTACCACAAGATCGCCATCCAGGAAGCCAACAAGCTCGGCATTCCGGTCGTGGCTGTCGTCGATACCAACCACAGCCCCGAAGGCGTTGACTATGTCATCCCGGGCAACGACGACTCCGGTAAGGCTGTTGCCATCTACGCTTCCGTGATCGCTGACGCCATCCTCGCCGGCCGTGCCGATGTGGCCACCGGTGAAGAAGAAGCTCAGGAAGAGTTCGTGGAAGTCGAAGAAAAGACCGAAGCCTAATTCTTAGATATCGATCTTTGGCGTCCGACAAGACGCATCCGTCCGACTGATCTCGCGGTCTCTCGGACGGCTGAAGAGAGGGCGCGGCGAAAAATTTTTTAGCCTGCGCCCTTTTTTCTGCTATTTTTTCAGGGTCTGCAAAAGTTGGATCCTGCAGAAACAGAATTTCAATATGTTCGAGAACGGGTATTCTCGGACAATTTTTTTAAGACAATAGGAGCTAAAAGAATGGCCGCTATTACTGCCGCAATGGTTAAGGCGCTTCGCGAAAAGACCGACGCCCCGATGATGGAATGCAAGAAGGCCCTCACGGAAGCTGACGGTGACGCCGCCAAGGCAGAAGAAATCCTTCGCGTCAAACTCGGCAACAAGGCTAGCAAGGCCGCTGCCCGCGTGACGGCTGAAGGCGTTGTGACGGTTTACGTGAGCGAAGACCGCAAGGTCGGCGCCATCCTTGAAGTCAACTCGGAAACCGACTTCGTTGCCAAGAACGAAGAATTCCAGAAGATGGCCCAGGATGCGGTTCGTCTGGTTGCCGAACAGAACCCGGCTGACATCGCTGCTCTGTCGGCTCTCAACATCGACGGCAAGCCCCTCGAAGAAGTCCGTACGGCTCTCGTCGGCAAGATCGGCGAAAACATGACCTTCCGTCGTTTCCAGCGCTTCGAAGCTCAGGGCCAGCTGCACAAGTATGTGCACGGCGGCTCCAAGATCGCTGCTCTCGTTGACGTGGTCGGCGGTGACGACGAAGTCGCTCACGACATCGCCATGCACATCGCCGCTGCCAAGCCGAAGGCTCTCGACCAGTCCGGCATTCCCGCTGAACTGATCGAAACCGAACGCCGCGTGGCCATCGAAAAGGCTCGCGAAGCCGGCAAGCCCGAAGCCATGCTCGAACGCATCGCCGAAGGTACCGTCAACAAGTTCCTCAAGGAAGTGACGCTCCTCAACCAGCCGTTCGTTAAGGACGACAAGGTGACGATCGCCCAGCTTCTGAAGAGCAAGGGTGCTTCCGTGGCTTCCTTCGGCCTGTACGTGGTCGGCGAAGGCCTCGAAAAGCGCAACGAAGACTTCGCTGCTGAAGTCGCTGCTCAGCAGGCAGCTGCTGCCAAGGCTTAATCGGCTCTTCTGGCTGAAAAAATGAGTTAAGGGGGTGACGGCTCGGAGAAATTCGGGCCGTTACTTTTTGGGGAGTGTTTGCAAAAACTTGTGTGCATTCGGTACGGCTTGACTCAAACACGCGTTGATTGCTGTATCATCCACACAATTTAGGTAAAAGTGCCCAGATGAGGGCTTTTACCAGGCTTGTTTTGCGCCTGAAATTTGTAAAACTCGCCAAGATTTTCGTGACAACCCTACCTGACGGAGGCGGCGGACAAAATCGCCGTATGTGCCCATGCAAAATCCCACGCCCAAGTACAAGCGCGTTCTTTTGAAGCTTTCCGGCGAAGCCCTGATGGGGCCGGATCAGTTCGGTATCAACCGCACGACGCTTTCGGGCATCGTTGAGGAAATCAAGAGCATGCTTGAGCTCGGTGTTGAACTCGGCGTTGTTGTGGGCGGCGGCAATATCTTCCGCGGCGTGGCGCTCGGCGCAACCGGCATGGACCGGGCCACGGGCGACTACATGGGTATGCTCGCCACCGTCATGAATGCAATGGCTCTGCAGGACGCCCTGCGTACCGCCGGCATCGAGGCCCGCGTGCAGAGCGCTCTGACGCTTTCTCAGGTTGCCGAACCGTACATCCGCGGCCGCGCTCTGAAGTATCTGGAAAAGGGCCGCGTTGTGATCTTTGCTGCCGGTACCGGCAATCCGTTCTTCACGACCGATACGACGGCCGCGTTGCGTGGCGCTGAAATCGGTGCTCAGATCGTTCTGAAGGCCACCAAGGTCGACGGCATCTACTCCGAAGATCCCAAGAAAAACCCCAACGCCGAACTCTACAAGGACATCACGTTTGACGAAGCCATGCGCCGCAACCTCAAGGTGATGGATGCCACGGCTTTCGCGCTTTGCCGCGATCAGGGTTTGCCCATCAAGGTCTTCTCGATCACCAAGCCCGGTGCCATGCGCCGCGTTGTGCTCGGCGAAGACGAGGGCACGCTTGTGCATGTCTAAGAATTCGTGGCAAAATCAACGGATTCAATCTTTTTTCTCTGACTAATCAGAAACAGAAAACAAATGAGTACTATCGCCGAAATTCAACAGCAGTGTGAATACAAGATGAAGCGCACGATCGAAAGCCTGCGTGACGATCTTTCCAAGTTGCGTACGGGGCGTGCCTCCACCGGCATTCTGGAACACGTGATGGTCGATTACTATGGTTCGCCTACGCCGCTGCCTCAGGTTGCCAACCTCGGCGTGGCTGACGCCCGCACGATTACGGTGCAGCCCTGGGATCGCAAGATGATTCCCGTGATCGAAAAGGCGATTCTCATGGCTGACCTGGGGCTGAACCCCGCCGCCTTCGGCGACATGGTTCGCGTGCCGGTTCCTCCGCTCACCGAAGAACGTCGTCGTGAAATCTGTAAGGTTGTGCGCGGCGACGGCGAAGACGCTAAGGTCGCCATCCGTAATCTGCGCCGCGACGCCAACGAACACGTCAAGAAGCTCGAAAAGGCCAAGGAAGTGAGCGAAGACGAACAGAGCCGCAGCGAAAAGGAAATCCAGAAGATGACCGACAAGTACATCGCTGAGGTCGATCAGGTCGTTTCCGCCAAGGAAAAAGAGGTGATGACGGTCTAAGTTTCCGCTACGGCAGCGGAACTAAGATGTTCTCACCCGACAAGCGCCCGGGCTCGGCTTAACCAAGCCGTCAGTGCGGGCGCTTTTTTGTTTGTTAGTTTTGCAATCACCGCCATGTCGCATCCCAACCACCTCGCAATCATTATGGACGGCAACGGCCGCTGGGCTAAGGGTCGCTTTTTGCCGCGCATTGAAGGCCATCGCCGAGGCGTTGAGACGGTTCGGACCGTCGTCAAGGCGGCGCGTAGCCGCGGCATCGAACATCTTTCGGTTTTTGCTTTCTCGAGCGAAAACTGGAATCGCCCGCGCGAAGAAGTCAACGCGCTTCTCAATTTCTTCGTGGCCGGACTCAGGCAGGAGGCTGAACCGCTTCTGAAGGCAGACGTCAGACTGCACATCGTGGGCGACAGAAGCGCCTTTTCCGACGAGCTGGTGCGAGCGATAGAACAGGCCGAGGACATCACCCGCAACGCCACGGGAATGCACTTTAACGTCTGCATCAACTACGGCGGCCGCTGGGACATTCGTCAGGCTGCCGCTGCCGGCTTTGATCTGACGGTAGAAAACATTGACCGCTATCTCGGCATGCCTTGGTCGGGCCCCGTTGATCTGATGATCCGAACCGGGGGAGAGCAGCGGATTTCCAACTTTATTCTTTGGCAGGCAGCGTACGCAGAGCTTTGGTTTACCGAAAAGCTCTGGCCCGATTTTTCTGAAGCCGATCTCGATGAGGCGCTCAAGTGGTTCGCCGGCCGCGAACGCCGGTTTGGCAAAACCAGCGAACAGATCCGAAACGGAGCCTAAGAGGCCGATTCCCTAACCGTCAAAGGTACGTCGCCAAGTGTCAAAAGCTTTGCGGCATTGCCTTTCTTGTGCCATAGTTTGTTTGTTCGCAGTCCGTTTTTTGGTTGATCATGCTTTTAACGCGAGTTATTACGGCGGCGGTTTTGCTGCTGATCCTCGTGGTTGCCGCGCAGGCCGGCGACCATGTTCTCAATGCCGTTCTGGCGGTCGGCTACGGCATTACGCTGGCCGAATGGCTCAAACTTACCAAGCTTTCCGGAACTCCGTCCTACCTATTGGGCGGTTGCTTTGCGCTTGTGGGGGCCGGTCTTGCTCTGGGTGCGGCCGATCTTGACGTTTTCGGTTCCGTTTATCTGGCGTTGCAGCTTGCCGTGGCCTGCATTTGGCTTGCCGTCACGGCCGTGTGCTACAACGCGCGCAACATTGGCTTTGGTGTAGCGCGTTCCGCGGCAACGGCCCTTGCTTTTGTGGTGACGACCGCAACGTGGCTTGCCGTGTGGCAATTCCTGCGTTTGGGCAGTTGGCCGCTTCTTATCAGCGTCTTTATGATCGTGTGGTTGGCTGACGCCTGTGCCTACTTTGCGGGGCGCCTTTTTGGCAAGAATCGCATGGCTCCCGCCATCAGCCCTAAGAAAACTTGGGAAGGTGTGGCGGGTGGCCTTGTTAGCGTCCTGCTGGCAGCACTTGCGGCCTACCTTTGGTTGCCGCACGAAATGGTGCTCACGAGTATTCTCCTTGACAAGGCGGGCTTTGCGGCCGGTCTTCTGATGATTCTTGTCCTGGTGGCGGTTTCCGTTTCGGGCGACCTTTTCGAGTCGAGTCTCAAGCGCCAGGCCGGCGTCAAGGATTCCGGACGTTTGCTTCCCGGTCACGGCGGCTTTTACGATCGCCTCGATTCGTCTCTGGCCGTGTTGCCTACAGCAGCGGCTATGCTAATGATTGTCTAATGCTTACCGCATCGTTCGCGTTCGGGTATTTCGGCTGAATTTTCTGCAGAAATTAGGCAGAAGTACCCAAAAAAGCGGTTGTGCTTCTTTATAATTCCTTAATTCAAGAATCCCGCGCCGGACACAGACGGCGCTCTTCTTTTTGATTAGAGAAAATGACTAAATACGTATTCGTCACGGGCGGCGTTGTCTCCAGTTTGGGCAAAGGCATCGCCGCCGCTTCTTTAGCTGCAATCCTTGAGTCCCGTGGTCTCAAGGTGACGATGATCAAGCTCGATCCCTACATCAACGTGGATCCGGGCACGATGAGTCCGTTCCAGCACGGCGAAGTGTTCGTGACGGAGGACGGTGCGGAGACCGACCTTGACTTGGGTCACTACGAGCGCTTCATTTCCTCGAAGATGAGCCGCTACAACAACTTTACGACCGGTCAGATTTATAAGAGCGTTCTTGAAAAGGAACGCCGCGGCGAATACCTCGGCAAGACTGTGCAGGTCATTCCTCACATCACCAACGAAATTCAGGAATACGTCGTTCGCGGCGCCAAGAACGCATGCAACGGCGACTGCGACGTGGCCGTGGTGGAAATCGGCGGTACGGTGGGTGATATCGAATCGCTGCCCTTCATTGAAGCCGTCCGACAGATGAGTTTCCGTGTGGGTCGCGACAACGCTTGCTTCATTCATCTCACGCTGTGCCCCTGGGTGGCCGCCGCCGGCGAACTCAAGACCAAGCCCACGCAGCACTCCGTGCAGAAGTTGCGCGAAGAAGGTGTCTATCCGGACATCCTGCTGTGCCGCGCCGAACGCGAAGTGCCCGAAGGCGAACGCGCCAAGATCGCACTCTTCTGCAACGTGCCGATGGATCACGTGATCAGCGTGACTGACGCGAGCACCATCTACGAGGTGCCTCTGATGCTGCACGCCCAGCATCTTGACGAAATCGTCTGCAAGCGTCTGAATCTCGACTGCAAGCCCGCCGATCTGTCTCAGTGGCAGGAAATCGTTCGCCGCATCCACGAAACGAAGGGTGAAGTGACGATCGGCATGGTCGGCAAGTACGTTGACTACGCCGACAGCTACAAGAGCCTGAACGAAGCTCTGATCCACGCCGGCATCAAGACCGAACACAAGGTCAAGGTCAACCTGATTGACTCCGAAGAGATCGAAAAGCACGGCTGCGACATGCTCAAGGGGCTCGACGCCATTCTGGTGCCGGGCGGCTTCGGCAAGCGCGGTACGGAAGGCATGATCAAGGCGATCGAGTTTGCCCGCGTCAACAAGATTCCGTTCCTGGGCATCTGCCTTGGCATGCAGACGGCCGTGATCGAATTTGCTCGTCACGTCTGCGGGCTGGGCGGCGCCAACTCCACCGAATTCGATCTCGATACTCCGCATCCGGTGGTCGCTCTGATCACGCAGTGGACGGATAAGTCCGGAAAGGTCGAACAGCGCACCGAAAAGAGTGACCTGGGCGGCACGCTGCGTCTGGGCAGCCAGACGGTTCCCGTCAAGGACGGCACGCTCGCTCACCAGATCTACGGCGACACGGTTTGCGAACGCCATCGTCACCGTTACGAAGTCAACAACGCTTACGTTCCGCAGTTCGAGGATAACGGCATGGTGATCTCGGCTCGTACGCCGACGGAAAACCTGCCGGAAATGATGGAATTGCCCGATCATCCGTTCTTCTTCGGCGTTCAGTTCCATCCGGAATTCACCTCGACGCCGCGCGACGGTCATCCGTTGTTTGAAGCGTTTGTGCGCGCTGCCATCAAGCAGCACAATGAAAAGCAGGCCTAACAGAGTTCAGCGGGAGAAACCATGAAGCTGTGCGGTTTTGAAACTGGCAACAGAAATCCGTTCTTTCTGATCGCGGGGCCGTGCGTCATCGAAAGTCGTGAAATGGTGATGGAAATCGCCTCTTTCATGAAAGAGACCTGTGATGAGCTCGGTATTCGCTACATCTTCAAGGCGAGCTTTGACAAGGCCAACCGCACGTCGACGAAAAGCTACCGAGGCCCCGGCATCGACGAGGGTCTCAAGATCCTTGACGATGTTCGCCGCGAAGTGAGCGTTCCGGTTCTCACGGATGTGCACACGCCCGAACAGGTGCGTCAGGTGGCCGACGTCGTAGACGTGCTTCAGACGCCTGCGTTCCTGTGCCGTCAGACCGACTTCATCGTCGCTTGTGCCAAGAGCGGCAAGCCCGTCAACATCAAGAAGGGGCAGTTCCTTGCGCCGCACGACATGGTCAACGTGATCGCCAAGGCGCGCGAAGCCGCTCTGGAGGAGGGGCTTAACCCCGACAACTTCATGGTGTGCGAACGCGGTGCGTCGTTTGGCTACGGCAATCTGGTAAGCGATATGCGCAGCCTTGCCATCATGCGTGAAACGAAGGCACCTGTGGTGTTTGACGCCACGCACTCCGTGCAGATGCCGGGCGGCCGCGGCACGAGCTCTGGCGGTGATCGCCGCTTCGTGCCCGTGCTTTCGCGCGCAGCGGTTGCCGTGGGTGTTGACGGACTCTTCTTTGAGACGCATCCCAATCCCGATACGGCACTTTCCGACGGCCCCAACATGGTGCCGCTCAACCGTATGCCGGATTTGCTCGAAGAGCTCGTGCGCATTGACCGCATCGTCAAAGGTTTCGACTACATCGAAAACAGTCTTTAAAAAATTACCCGGCGAGGCGACTTGCCGGGTCTTTTACGATTCTTTCTTTTTTTAGGAAAAAACAATGAGCGCCATCATTGACATCATTGGCCGCGAAGTTCTCGATTCTCGCGGTAACCCGACCGTGGAAGCCGAAGTGTTCCTCGAAAGCGGCGTTTCTGCTCGCGCGGCAGTTCCCTCCGGTGCCTCCACCGGTGTGCGTGAAGCCATCGAACTGCGCGACGGCGATCCCAAGCGCTACTGCGGCAAGGGCGTGTTGAAGGCTGTGGAGCACGTCAACGGCGAAATTGCCGAAGCTCTGCTCGGCGTGGAAGCTTCCGATCAGCCCTATATCGACCGCACGATGATCGAACTTGACGGCACCGACAACAAGTCTCGCCTCGGCGCCAACGCCATTCTGGCCGTTTCGATGGCTGTGGCCCGCGCTGCCGCTGAAGAAGCCTGCCTGCCGCTGTACCGCTATTTCGGCGGCATGGGTGCAGTGCAGATGCCCGTTCCGATGATGAACGTCATTAACGGCGGCGCTCACGCCAACAACAACCTTGACCTGCAGGAATTCATGATCATTCCGCTGGGCGCACCGTCCTTCAAGGAAGCCCTGCGTTACGGCGCTGAAACGTTCCATGCGTTGAAGAAGATCATCAACTCCCGCGGCATGTCCACGGCTGTGGGCGATGAAGGCGGCTTTGCTCCCAAGTGCGAAAGCCATGAAGAAGCCATTGAACTCATCATGGAGGCCATCCGTGCCGCAGGCTACGAACCGGGCAAGGATATCGCCATCGGTCTGGACTGCGCTTCAAGCGAATTCTTCGAAGACGGCTCCTACGTGATGAAGAAGTCCTCCGGCAAGAAGCTCTCCGCAGAAGAATGGGCCGCCGTGCTCGAGGCCTGGGTTGAAAAGTACCCGATCATCTCGATTGAAGACGGCATGGCCGAAGGCGATTGGGAAGGCTGGAAGATGCTCACCGACAAGCTCGGCGACCGCGTTCAGCTCGTGGGTGATGATCTCTTCGTGACCAACCCCGCCATCCTCAAGGAAGGCATCGAAAAGGGCGTGGCCAACTCGATTCTGATTAAGGTCAACCAGATCGGCACTCTCTCGGAGACGTTCGAAGCCATCGAAATGGCCAAGCGCGCCGGCTACGCCGCCGTGGTGAGCCACCGCTCGGGCGAAACCGAAGACAGCACGATTGCCGACATCGCCGTTGGTCTTAACGCCGGCCAGATCAAGACCGGTTCCATGAGCCGTTCCGACCGTATGGCTAAGTACAACCAGCTGCTTCGCATTGAAGAGCACCTCGGCCCCAACGCTGTTTATCCGGGCCGTTCCGCTTTCTACTGCATCAAGCGCTAATCGGTGCATCGATTGAGTGCGGCATCCTTCGGGGTTCCGCGCTCCAAGCTCGAGTTGCCTCGCCGTAAGCGGTCTCTCTTCGGAAAAGACTGCCGGGCGAGGCAATTTTTTGCTGAGTTGAGGTAAAGTTCTAACGCTTCGGTTTTAGGTCTTGTTCTTTTCGCCCGGCTCTTCATGCGCGTTCGCTATTTTTTCTACATTCTGCTTGTCTCGGCTGCCATTGCCATTCAGTGGCCGTTGTGGTTTGGCAAAGGAGGCATCTCGCGCATGCATTCGCTTGAGGCGGAATTGACGTCGATTCGCGAGTCCAACGATCGACTGCGAGCCGAAAACGATGCCGTGGCCGCGGAAATCGAGTCGTTGGAAAGCGGTAGCGGTGCCGTCGAAGAACGGGCCCGCATGCGCCTGGGGATGGTTCGCAAGGACGAAGTCCTTTTTCGATTCGTTCCCAAAGGTGAAAAGAAGGACATCGAAGCCGACCTGATCCGCGAGTCGGGGAAGAAGGGCAAACCTAATTACTTTGCGCCAAAGCGCAGCAATCTATACACTGACGGAGTCATTCCGCCGAAACGTGAGTCCGGCAAGTAGCCGAATTCGGCGGCTAAGATTCGCGTATAGCTTTCAATAAAGGAGTGCATTCCAATGGCTCAGCAATTCATTCAGCAGTTGACGGTTCACCTCAAGGGCGGCCAGACGGTCGTCGTTCCGTTTAATGCCGAAAAAGCAGAAGTTCTGAATCCGCAGATCGAAGCCTTCATCAAGGCTCTCGGTGATACCACGAAAAAGGACGGCAATTTCCTCTTTCAGGGAGCTCGCGTCGTTCTGTTCCGTTTGAGCGAAGTGGCCGGCGCCGAAGTGGTGAGCCTCGTTCGCAAGGAAAAGGAAGAAAAGCCTCAGGCAGCTGAATAATCAGCGAGATCCTGAATCGCAGCCCGGATCGGCCGTAGTGCTGTTTCCGGGTTTTTTTGTCGTCTGCGGGTCTTGAAAAAGGTCGCTTCAGTCCCCACATAGCGTAGCAGTGCGAAGCGGCGTTTTGAGCGCCGTTTTTGCAACGATTTCGTGAACTTTTGATTTAACAGGTGAAAGAGAAAATGGCTGCTGAAGTCCATGGTTTTCAAACCGAAGTCTCCAAGCTTTTGACCTTGCTTGCCAAGTCCTTGTATTCCAACAAGGAAGTGTTCTTGCGTGAAATCATTTCCAACGCCAGCGACGCCATCGATAAGTTGCGCTTCCTTTCCATCACCGATCCGTCGCTGCTGGGTGACGATGCGGCTTTCTGCATCCGAGTGAAGGTCGACAAGGACGCCAAGACGCTTACCGTGACGGACAACGGCATCGGCATGACGCTCGAAGAAGCCAATCTGCATCTGGGCACGATCGCCAAGAGCGGCACGGCTGACTTCCTGAGCAACCTCTCCGGGGATCAGGCAAAGGACAGCCAACTGATCGGTCAGTTCGGCGTGGGCTTCTACTCGGCCTTCATCGTGGCCGACAAGGTGACGGTGGAATCGCGTTCCGCCAAGGCCGCCGCAAACGAAGCCGTTCGCTGGGAAAGCACGGGTGAAGGCACTTACACGAGCGAGACCATCACGCGTGAAGCCCGTGGTACGAGCATCACGCTGCACCTCAAGCCCGATTGCGAAGAATTCCTCGAAACCTGGACGGTGCGCACCGCCATCACGAAGTATTCCGACCACATCTCCGTGCCGGTGATGCTCTGGGAAGAAAAGTACGAAGCTCCCAAGGAAGGCGAAGACAAGCCGACGAGCACCTGGGATTGGGTGCAGGTCAATGACGCCAAGGCGCTTTGGACCGTGAATCCCCGAGAAGTGACCGAAGAGCAGTACAAGGAGTTCTATAAGCACCTGAGTCACGACTTTGAGGATCCGCTTACCTGGGCGCACAACCGCGTCGAAGGTGAACTCGAATACACGTCTTTGCTCTATGTACCGACCCGCGCTCCGTGGGATCTGTACACCCGCGACAAGGTACATGGCCTGAAGCTTTTCGTGCAGCGCGTCTTCATCATGGACGAAGCCGAACAGTTCTTGCCCAACTATCTGCGCTTCATCCGCGGTTTGGTTGACACGAACGATCTGCCGCTTAACGTTTCCCGCGAACTGTTGCAGGAAAGCGCTGTGACGCAAAAGCTCAAGCGTGCGCTCACCAAACGCGTGCTCGGCATGCTCGGCAAGCTCTCTGAAGACAAGGAAAAATATGCGATCTTCTGGAAGAACTTCGGTAACGTGCTCAAGGAAGGCCCGGTCGAAGACTTCACCAATCGTGAGGAAGTCGCCAAGCTTCTGCGCTTTGCCTCGACCCGCAACACGGGCGACGCTCAGGATGTGAGCCTGGCCGACTACATCGCCAAGATGCCCGAAAAGCAAAAGTGCATCTACTACTTGGTTTCGGGCAGCTACGCGAGCGCGGCCACTTCGCCCTATCTGGAATCCTTCAAGAAGAAGGGCATCGAAGTGCTCCTGATGTGGGAGCGCATCGACGAGTGGCTCATGGGTAACCTCACCGAATTTGAAGGCAAGAAGTTCATGCCGGTGACTGCTGCTGACCTTGACTTGGGTGAACTCGAAGACAAACCCGCCGAAAAGAAGCAAGAGGAAGTTAAGGCCGCTCAGCCGCTCGTTGATCGCTTCAAGAAGGCTCTCGGCGAAAAGGTCACCGATGTGCGCGTTTCCGACCGTCTCGTTGAAAGCCCGAGTTGCGTGACGGCTGAACACGGTCAGATTTTGACGGCTCAGATGCGTCGCATGCTTGAAGCCGCCGGTCAGGAAGTGCCTGAAGAAAAATTCATCCTGGAAATCAATCCGCAGCACGCTCTGGTTCAGAAGGCCGCTCAGACGAGCGATGACGCCGCCTTTGCCAAGTGGGCCGAATTCATTTACGAAGAAGCTCTCTTGTCCGAACAGGGTTCCCTGAAGGATCCCAACGCCTTTGTGCGTCGTCTGAACGAGCTGCTGCTCGCTTAATTTCAATCGACCGGAGGCGGTACTCAAAAGAGACCGCCTCAAGTCTGGAAAGCCTCGGAAAGTATCGTGCTTTTCGAGGCTTTCCGTCTTTTGTTCGGGCTTGTATTGGTGAAATGTCTCTTGGACAAACTGCTTAGAGGCGTTTGCCAAATCGGCTTTTCGACTGCACAATCTTTTCTGGCCCGGTTCTCCCGGGCATTTTTTGCCGCGGGTGAAACCGCTTCCGGCTGCAACAAAGCAAAGCCTGGATAACAATATAAGAAAAACGAAAAAGAAAGGGACAGTCAATTGGCGGTAGATACAGCGAACATGCTTGTGGTACATGTTGATATGGTGCAGGCCTTGGCGCTTGCGGTCTGTACTTATTACTTCGGCGTGTGGCTCAAGCACGTCATCCCCGTGTTGGAGCGTTTGTCGGTGCCTAGCCCTGTGGTGGGCGGCATGCCGTTTGCGTTTGTGCTCTCCGTACTGGAAGGCTGCGGCGTTATGCGCGTGGTGTTTGACTCCACTTTGCAGACGGTGCTGATGCTTGCCTTCTTCACGACGATCGGCATGATGGCCAGCCTTAAGCTGATCGGGCAGGGCGGCAAGCTTTTGTTGGGCTTTTTGGTTTCCGTAACCGTACTGGCCGTTTTGCAAAACGTGCTCGGCATAGCGGTGACAAAGCTCTTGGGCGTTGATTTCCACTATGGCTTGCTTGCCGGTTCCGTTTCGATGATGGGTGGTCTGGGCACATCGGCTGCGTTTGGTCCCAACTTTGAACAGCTCTACGGCATTACGGGCGGCACGGTGGTGGCAGTAACCGCAGCCACGTTCGGTATGGTGGCCGCTCTCGTGATCGGCGGGCCGTTTGGCGAATGGCTGATTCGCAAGTACAAGGTGCGCACGCCGATGACCGATCCGGAAATCGCTGCCAAGCTCAACGTTCCCGAAGAAGTCGAAACGGACATTATTGACGAGCACTCCGCCGAGCACTCGACCTTTACCGAACAGCTTTTGAAAGCGGGCGGCATGATTGCCATTTGCATGGCGCTCGGTACGGTCGTGAGCCACTACCTCGGTCAGTTCATCACGTTGCCCGCATACATTGGCTCGATGATCGTGGCGGCCATCGTACGCAATATCGCCGACTTCACAGGCAAGCTCAAGATCGACAAGGTGGGTCTCAATGCGGTGGCCGACATCAGTCTCGTGCTCTTCGTGACGATGGCCATCAATTCACTCAAGCTGCATGAACTTGTCAATCTGGCGCTGCCGCTGGTGGTGACCCTTATCTGCCAGACGATTCTGATGATGGCCTTTGCCTGGGGCATTCTCTTTATGTGCTTTGGACGCAACTTCACGGCCGTGATGCTCACGGTGGGCGGCATCGGCTTTTCGATGGGCGCGACGGCCAACGGTTTGGCCAACATGCAGGCTTTGAGCGAAAAGTACGGACAAAGCCCGCAGGCCTGGCTGATCGTAAGTATCGTGGGCGCATTCCTCATCGACTTGATCAATGCGCTGATTATCACATCGATGGCGCAGATGCCGTTGTAAAAAAACAAATATCCGATACGAGAGGCTGCCGGTTGGCAGCCTTTTCTTTTGGAAAAAAACAGCGGCGTCACAACGTCTTTCCTGCTAGTCTTTCGGCCGAGCAAACATGAAAGGAAGCTGTCAAATTGCACGAACTGACACTTTTTTTGTCCCACTATTCGCCCCTGATGCTGTGCGCCGTTCTGGCTGTAGTCGTCGTTTTGACGGCGGTGGTGATTTATCTGGCTGTTCGCACGGCGGACTTGAAGCGCAATCTGGAAGTGAGCGCTGAAACGGCAAAGGCTCTTTCGGCACAAGCGGCCGGCACGACGATTGAGCGCATCGAGGCGCTCTCGCGTCAGATGCAGGCGGCCGACTCTGAACTCAAGAGTTCTCAGAGCAGCCACTTCGTGAATTTTCTCGGTCTGATCAACTCCGGAAGTCAGGCGCAGGAGAGGCGTCTGGCGCAAATGAACGAGACGGTGCAAAACGCAATGTTGAATGTCCGAGCCTCGCTTAATGCCGAGCTCACCGCCATTCGAGAAGCCAACGACAAGGCGCTCGAGAGCATGCGCAACACGGTCGACGAAAAACTTTCCGCCACGCTCAACACCCGTTTGACCGAATCCTTCAAAACGGTGGAAGGCCAGCTTCTGGAAGTGCATCGCGGTTTGGGTGAGATGCGCGAAATGGCGCAAAACGTCGACGGACTGCGTCGCATTCTCACTAACGTCAAGACGCGCGGAACGTTCGGGGAAGTGCAGCTGGCGATGATTCTTTCGGATTTGCTCACGCCCGAGCAGTACGACACCAATGTCGCCACGCGTCCGGGCTCGCGCGACCGCGTGGAATTTGCGGTCAAATTGCCCGGCGCGCAGGCGGGAACGCACGTGCTGTTGCCGATTGACGCCAAGTTCCCGACGGAAGACTACGAACGACTGATCGAGGCGTCCGACGAGGCAGATCCGGACAAAGAGGCGGCCGCACGCAAGGCGCTTCAGACGAGAATTCTTACGGAAGCGGCAAAGATTCGCGACAAGTACATTGAGGTGCCTTACACCACAGAATTTGCCGTACTCTATCTGCCTGCCGAAAGCCTTTGGAGCGAGGTGCTCAAGATCAACGGTCTGGTTGAGCGCGTGCAGCGCGACTGCCACGTGACAATTGTGGGACCGACCGTGCTGGCAGCCTTCCTCAACAGTCTTCAGATGGGTTTCAAGACGCTTGCCATTGAGCAGAAGAGCGCCGAGGTGTGGCGACTTTTGGGCGAGGTCAAGGCTGAATTCGGACGCTTTTCGGAAAGCGTTGGCAGCATGGAAAAACGCATCGACTCGGTCAAGTCAGCCATTTCCGCTATGCGTACCCGTACTAACGTGATGGAGCGCAAACTCAAAGGTGTCGAATCCGTGTATGCGCCCGCAGCCGACGAGCGCGTTTCGGTTCCGGGGCCCGACGGCGCGAACGACTAAAATGACGCATCTTCGAGAAAGATTTCAGAATTGATTTGGTTTTCCCATGGCTAAGAAAAAAGACAATCCCGGCATGACGCCCGATCTCTTTGCCGATTTCGGTGCCGCTGCCGACACGACGGTCGAACAGCACGAAGAAAAGGCAATGCCGGCAGAAGCAGCAGAACCGACCTCGGCGGCAGCGACTCAAACCGCTCCGGTAGCCGAAGCTGCCGAAACGCCTGCTGAGGCTCAGAAAGAAGTTCCGACGGTTGAACCTACGGAGCCATCCGTTGCCCAAGCCCAGGTTGAACCCGAGTCCGAACCTGACCCCGAAGCCAAGCCTGCCGCCGTGAAAAATAAGCTTCCGGCCATTCTTTGTGACGATACGCCGGCGGAACTCAACGGAGAGCTTACGCTGGCCCGTTACGCCGCAAGCGCTTATCTCGAGTACGCGCTTTCCGTTGTGAAGAGCCGCGCTCTGCCCGACATTTTCGACGGCATGAAACCCGTGCAGCGCCGCATTCTCTATGCAATGGACCGCATGCGCCTGAATCCGCCCGCCAAGGCCGTCAAGTGTGCGCGTGTGGTGGGTGACGTTCTTGGCAAATATCATCCGCATGGAGACCAGGCCGCATACGACGCCATGGTGCGCATGGCTCAGGATTTCAGTCTTCGTTATCCGCTTGTGGACGGCGAGGGCAACTTCGGCTCGCGTGATGGCGACGGTCCTGCGGCAATGCGTTATACGGAAGCGCGCCTCACGAAAATCTCGGAGTTGGTGCTCTCGGAACTCGATTCCGAAGACGTTGACTTTGTTCCCAACTACGACGGCTCGTTTAAGGAGCCCGTACAGCTGCCCGCCAAGCTTCCGTTCGTGCTTTTGAACGGGGCAAGCGGCATTGCCGTCGGTATGGCTACAGAAATTCCGTCGCATAACCTAAACGAAGTCGCTCAGGCCGTGTTGCTTCTTTTGAAGAATCCGGAGGCAACGCTCGATGACATTCTCGCGGTCATGCCGGGGCCCGACTATCCGGGCGGCGGGCGCATCATTTCGAGTCCGGCCGAAATCCGACAGACCTACGCCGTGGGCCGCGGCAGCCTGCGCGTGCGCGCTTGCTATCACTTCGAAGAACTGCAGCGAGGCCAGTGGCAGTTGGTGGTCGACGAGCTGCCGCCTGCGGCCAACGCCGAACTGGTGCTCTCGCAAATTGAAGAAATCACCAATCCCAAGCCCAAGGCCGGGAAAAAGACGATTTCGGCCGAACAGGCCAACAACAAAGCCGCGATGCTCTCGGTTCTGGACGGCGTACGCAACGAATGCGACAAGGACACCAAGGTGCGCCTCGTGTTCGAACCCAAGAGCTCAAAGGTTGATCGTGAATTTTTCGTGCAGATGCTTCTGAGCCAGACGAGCCTGGAATGTAACGCGCCGATGAATCTGGTGATGATCGGCAATGACGGCCGTCCGGCTCAAAAGCCTCTGCAGCAGATTCTCGTCGAATGGGTGCGGGCTCGTTTGGAAACGGTGCGACGCCGTACTCAGGCGCGCTTGAACAAGGTCAACGCCCGTCTGCACATCCTCGAAGGACGCACCAAGGCGATCGACAACATCGACCGCGTGATCGAAATCGTGCGTTTCGAGGATAATCCCAAGGAAGCGCTGATGGCAGAGTTCGGTCTTACCGAACTGCAGGCTGAAGACATTTTGGAACTGCGTCTGCGTCAGCTGGCCAAGCTTGAGTACGAGCGCGTGGAAGAGGAGATGAAAAAGCTCAACGCCGAACGCGAAACGCTCGAAAAGATCCTGGCCGACGAAAAGACCCTCAAGAACGTCGTGGCCAAAGAAACGAAAGAAGCGGCCAAGCTCTACGGCGACGCTCGCCGCACCAAGATCGAAGAGGCGAAGAAAGCATCGAGCGAACCCGTGCAGGTTTCCGAACCCGTCACGGTCGTCGTTTCGCAAAAGGGTTACGTGCGCTGCCGCACAGGTCACGGTCACGACGCCAAACTCATGAGCTACAAGCAGGGTGACGCCTACCAGTGGTCGGCCGAATGTGAGAGCACCGAAACGCTCATCGTTTGCGGCAGCAACGGCCGCACGTACTCGGTGCCCGTGTCTCAATTGCCGTCTGCACGCGGCGACGGTCTGCCGATCACAAGTTTCATTGAACTCGAAGCCGGCAGCGAAATCGTGGGTTATCTCGCCGGGCCGGACAATCTGGGCGTGATGCTCTACACGACGGAAGGCTTCGGTCTGGCCTGTTCGCTTAAGAACCTCGTCGCGCGCGTGCGATCCGGCAAGGCCTTCATGAGCGTGGGCGAGCAGGCCGTGATGTGTCCGCCCGTTGTCTTGACTGAGGGTTCGCAGTACGTTGCCTGCATGGCTCAGGACGGACGACTGCTTGTCTTTACGCTGGAAGAACTCAGAACGCTTGCGGGCGGCGGCAAGGGCGTGACGCTCATGGGCGGCATCGATCTTTTCTGCGGCTTTAGCCAAGCCTGTGCATTGCGTCACATCGATAGTCTCGAAGTGCGGGGTGCCACGAAGACCACGGGCGAAGTCAGAAGTAAGGTACTCCGCCCGGCCGAATGGCACATGTTCATCGCGCACCGCGCCCGTAAGGGCAAGGTGGTGCCGTGTCGCTTCGAGCCGCACGGTCTGAGCGCCATTGCGGCCGAACCGCAGGAGTCGGAGAAAACCGAATAACAGCCGAGGCGATATGGACTTCAACATCAAACGCATGATTCGTTTCTACGACAGGCTCTCGACGCGTCTGATTACGCTCACGGCCCTGTGGGTGACCTTCATCATCTGCGCCATCGGCTACCAGATGTATCTGAGTCAGCAGGTGCAGACGGCAGGCGCCTATCAGTACGAGGTGGGAAGCCTTCCGGCCCGCGTCTATCGTTTGAATCTTTTTGCGGATCGTGCGTTTGGGGGAGAGGATTTCGCCACGCAATACCGAGCCATTGACGAGGCGATGCGCCGCATCGGCAAACGCGATCTCGGCGACGAGTTTTTTATTGACCGTAGCAAAGAACAGAAGGCTGTTGATGCGCTTCTGAACGAATGGCGCAATGTGGTGGGGCCGCTTTTCCTGCTCGCCCGCGAAAAGTCCAATCCGATCGGTACCGATGAGCTGGAACGCTTCATCACGAAGATCGACACCGTCAACAAGCAGATTGCCGTCAACCGCGACAAGGCTCTGATGATTCAAAGGGGCGTTCAGACGCTTCTGATGTTTCTTGCCATCGGCAGCCTCTTCGGAATCATGTATTTCCTGATGAGCTGGGTGATTCGTCCGACCGAGTATGTCCGAACGGGGCTTTCGGCCGTACGCGAAGGTAAGCTCGATACGAGGCTGCATCTGGTGGGTGCCAGCGAATTCGAAGCCATTGCCGCCGACTTTAATGCTATGGCAGGGCGCTTGCAGGATTTGGTCGAAAATCTGGCGGCCAAGGTAAAGGAAAAGACCGAGGCGGTCGAAGAAAAGAACCGCAATCTTTCGCACCTTTACGAAATGACGAGTTTTGTTTCGCAGCAGCACTCGGTCGACGAAATGTGCGAGGGCTTTGCGGCTCGTTTGATGCAGTACACGCCTGCCCAAGCCTGTGCGGTGTTTTTGATTGACCGCAAGCGGGGCCTCATTGAACTTTCCGCGAGCATGGATTTGCCTGCGAAGACCTTTGCGTGGTTCTCCATGAATCCGTTGCCGCTTGAAGGCGTCGAAGACAGCCTCAGAAGCGATCTGCCGCTGCGCATTACGCCGGGCATGCCCGAAGACTTCCTCTCTCAGCTGCGCGTGGAAACCGAAAAGCAGTTTCGAACCGCATACCTCTTTCATATCCGCAGCGGCTCGAAGGATCTCGGGTTTTTCCTGCTGTACTTCAATCTCGACACGCGTCTGTTGCCGCAGACCTACAAGCTCTACGAAAGTTTCGGATCTCATCTGGGCATTGCCGTCGACAATCTTCGTCTGGTTGAAAGAGAACAGCAGTACGCCGTTGTTCAGGAGCGCAATCTGATGGCGCAGGGTTTGCACGACTCGATTGCGCAGTCTCTCTCTTTTCTGAATCTGCAGGTGCAGCTACTGGAAAGCGGTCTTCAGACCGACGACAAGGAACTCGTTGACACCACAGTGGCTCAGATCAAGGCGGGCGTGCAGGAATCCTACGAAGACGTGCGCGAATTGCTTTTGAACTTCCGCGAGCGCGTGCACACCGAAAGCTTCTCGGAAGCCATCAATACCGTGATCGATCGTTTTGAATCGCAGACGAAACTGCCTGTGAAGCTCATGGTCACGGGTCCCGAAGTTGAACTCACCGATCGACAGAAGATTCAGGTGATCTTCATCATGCAGGAGGCGCTTGCCAACGTGCGCAAGCACTCCAAGGCCACGCAGGTGCTCATCAATATTGAGTACGGAGCCGAATTCAAACTCTCGGTTGTCGACAACGGCATCGGCATCAATCAGGATATTCTGAAAAAGCGCAGCAAGCGTCACGTTGGTCTCAACATTATGGGCGAGCGTGCTCAGCGCATCGGAGCCAAGGTGACGGTGCAAAACGTCTCGCAGGATCTGTTCGAGAGCGGCACCTGCGTGCAGCTGGTGATTTCGGAGACTGCCGTAGAAGACCGCAGCAGTCGGCGTTCTTCAGCGGCTGCGTCAAGCGAGGACTAAGTCATGCGCTTTGTGGTGATTTATCTTGTTTTGGCGATCATCATCTATGTGCGCGGCATCTGCCCGGTCATTCACGATCGGCGCAAGCGCCTGTGGTGTCTGCTTGCCGTGCTGCCGGGAGCCTTTTTCCCGAGTGTCACGCGCTTTATCGGGGGCTCGATGGTGGCGCCCGATTTGCCTGTGTGGGTGATGTACGCCGGAAGCATCTTTCAAAATTTCACGCTTTTGGTCGGCATCCTCGTTATCGGGCGAGAGATTCTGAGCGTTCCGCTTCGCATCATCGGTCTGCCGTTTCCGTATCTGGGCCGCAGCCGCATTGTGGCCGTTACGATTCTGGGACTGTCCGTGGCGTTTTCCTGCCAGGGAATGTTCAAGTCGGTGATCAGTCTTGAGGTGGTCGAGCAGGAAGTGGCTGTCAAGGGCCTGCCCGCCGAGCTCGACGGCCTGCGCATTGCTCAGTTGAGCGACCTGCATGTTTCATCCGTCTTTACGCGCGATCGCGTCGAAGAGATCGTTGAGCGTACCAATGCGCTTTCGCCTGATCTGATTGTGCTCACGGGAGATTTTGTCGACGGAACGCCTGAAAAGCGGGGTTACGATCTGGAGCCCTTGAAGAACCTCAAGGCCAAGTACGGAGTCTTCGGCATCGAAGGCAATCACGAGCATTACGTTGACTATGATGGCTGGATGCGCTTTATGCCGACGTTGGGCATGACGTGGCTTAAAAATGCTTCCGTTTCGGTTGAGATCAATGGAAAGACGCTTTCCGTGATCGGTCTTACCGACCCAATGGCTCAGCGCTACGGCAGAGAATTGCCCGACATTGTCAAGGCTAGTGCGGCGGTGCCCGAGCAAACATCCTTCCGACTGCTTCTTTCTCATCAGCCCAAGTATGCTGCTCTTTATGCCGGCAAGGCCGATCTGATGCTTTCGGGGCACACGCACGGCGGTCAGGTGCTTGCGCTCAATCCGGTGGTCGGCAAACTCAACAACGGGTTTATTCGCGGTCTCTATGAAGTGGGCGATATGAAGCTTTACGTCAACCAGGGTACCGATGTTTGGAATGGCTTTTTGCTTCGCCTGGGCACGGTGGGTGAGATTTCGCTCCTTACGCTAAAGCGCGCTCCGGAAACGGATGTAGTCGCCGCAACGCAGGACAAGTAACGGACAACGTGGAAGATTTTCGATGCAAAACGTATGTTTATTGGGAGCCACCGGCTCCGTGGGCCAAAGTGCGCTGGACGTGCTGGCTCTTTATCCGGACAAATTTCGGCTCTTTTCCGTTGCCGCGCACAGCAACGTTGAGAAGCTTGCCGACATCGCGGTTCGTTTGGGCGTCAAGCGCGTGGGAATTGCAGATGCCACCAAGGTTGACAGACTCTCTTTCCTTCTGAAGGAAGCCGGAAAAGGTGACATCGAGATTCTGAGCGGCACGGAAGCGGCAGTGCAGCTTGCTTCCGACAACGAAGCACAGACAGTGATCGTTGCCGTGGTGGGTGCGGCAGGGGTGCCCGCCACCTTTGCTGCAGCCAAGGCCGGAAAGCGCATCCTGCATGCCAACAAGGAAAGCGTGGTTTGCGGCGGAGAGCTGCTTCAGCAGACCGTGCGCGAAAACGGAGCAGTGATGCTGCCCGTTGACAGCGAACACAATGCGATCTTTCAATGTCTGACCGGCGCTTCGGAAGAGGACCGCCGTCAGTGCCGTCTGTGGCTCACTTGCTCGGGCGGACCGTTTCGCGATCGGCCGGAACTTGACCTCAGCACCGTGACGCCTGCGATGGCGCTTGCGCATCCAACCTGGCAGATGGGCCGCAAGATTTCGATTGACTCGGCGACACTGATGAACAAAGGCCTGGAAGTGATCGAAGCGCGCTGGCTTTTCGACATTCCGCAGGATCGCATTCACGTGGTCATTCATCCGCAGTCGGTGGTGCACTCGATGGTCGAGTACGGCGACGGCTCCTTTATCGCGCAGCTCGGCACCGCTTCGATGAAGCATCCGGTTGCCTATTGCCTGGGCTGGCCCGAAAGGCTGTCTGCGGGCACCAAACGTCTCGATCCGTTTGCACTATCGCAGCTCAATTTCCGCGAGCCCGACGTCAAGCGTTTCGTGCAGCTTGCATACGCCTACGAGGCGTTGCGAGAGGGCGGCACGGCAAGCATTGTGCTCAATGCTGCCAATGAGATCGGCGTCGAGGCGTTCCTCAACGAACGCATTTCCTTTACGGGCATCGCCGAAGTCTGCCAGCGCACGATGCAGGTGCTTTTCGATCCCAAGACGCCCGCAAGTGTCGAGGAAATTCTGTCGGTTGACGCCGCGGCCCGCCGTGAGGCGGCTTACCAGGTGTCAAAACTGGCATAAGACGGCAGCTATCGAAAAAAATATTTTTCGAGGGATTGTGACGACAAGCGTCTTTTAGGCCTGATGTGCAAGGAAAAAGCGGGTCAAATACCCCCTTTGGGGGATGGAGTAGACCCCCTTGACTCGGTTGCATTGAATCTTAGAATAACAATCCATTGTGGATTCCTTCGCAATTGGCCCCATATCAAGTGGTGAGTCGGCGAAGGAATTTTTTCCGCCTTTTTGCCTGAAAAGTGCTGATTTGCGGGCAGTTTTTCGGGTTTTTGAACTTTGTATTCGTTGTTTTCGACCCCGTAGCGGGTGGTGAGCCAGATGCCTAAAGTAGTAAAAAAAGACAACACCATCGAGCGTTTCAATGCCGAGAAGATCCAGAGCGCCGTCAAGAAGGCGGCCTTTCGCTGCGACAAGGTCATTGACGCCGACCACCTGAACCAGATCGCCGATGAGGTCTACAGCCGTGTGGAACATCGCGAGCAGGTGACGGTTGCCGAGCTCCACGAAATGGTGATCGCCGTGCTCGCCTTCCTGCAGTACAAGGAAGTGGCCGACGCTTACGCCGAATACCGCTACTACAAGCAGACCTACGCAAAGACGTTCGAGCAGCTGCGTCAGGACGCCGACGACGTGTTGCGTCTTGGCGACCGTGAAAACGCAAACTTCGACAGCTCGCTCGTTTCGACGAAGGGCTCGCTTATCAAGGGCTACCTCACGAAGTCGCTCTACAAGCAGTTCTATCTTTCCGGCAAGGAAAAGGAACTCATCGAGCGCGGTGACATCTATATCCACGATTTGCGCGACATGATTCTGGGCTGCATCAATTGCTGCCTCTTTGACATCGGCAACGTGTTGAAGGGCGGCTTTGAAATGTCCAACGTGCAGTACACCGAACCCAAGACGGTTCTTTCCGCTCTTCAGGTGATCGGCGACGTCACGCTCGTGGCCACGGCCCAGCAGTTCGGCGGCTTTACGCTTGCCGAACTCGACAAGGTGCTGTTGCCGTACGTTCTGAAGAGCGAAAAGGCCGCGATCGAAAAGTACATGGAACTCGGTCTGGACGAAACCAAGGCCGAAGAGGTGGCAAGTAAGGACGTCATCCGCGAACTCGAACAGGGCTTCCAGTCGCTTGAACTCAAGCTCAACACGGTTCCGTGCAGCCGCGGCGACTTCGCCTTTACGACGATCACGTTCGGTCAGTGGGATCCCGCAAAGTACGACGAACGCGAAAAGAGCTGGCTCTACATGATCGGCAAGATCATGCTGCAGGTGCGCCGCAACGGTCACGGTAAGGACGGCAAGCCCGTGGTCTTCCCCAAGCTCGTGTTCCTGTACGATGACAACCAGGTCAAGGCCGATCCGTTCTCTTCGGAACTCTTCAACGAAGCCGTCAAGACGTCGGCCGAGTGCATGTACCCGGACTACCTGTCGCTGTCGAGCCGCTACGGCAGCGTCTCGCAGATTTTCCAGAAGTACGGTGCCATCACTTCTCCGATGGGCTGCCGCGCCTTCCTGTCGCTGTGGCGCAATGAAAAGGGCGAAGCGATCACGATCGGCCGTTGCAACATCGGTGCGGTGTCGCTCAATCTTCCGATTATTCTGAAGCTTGCTCAGATTGAACATCCCGACGACTGGAAGGAAAAGTTCTGGGAAATGCTCGACGATCGCCTCGAAGTGATCCGTGCTTTCTTCAAGAAGCGCTACGACATCGTGCGTCATCAGAAGTGCTCGTCCAATCCGCTCGCCTTTACGCAGGGCGGTCTGTACGAAGGCACGAAGAGCCCGGACGACACCGTCGGGGATCTCGTGCGCTACATGACGGCTTCTTTCGGCATTACGGCTCTCGATGAAACCACCTACCTCTGGACGGGCAAGCGCCTCGTGGACGAAGGCGGCGAAGTTTCGGCTTCGATTCTGCGTCACCTGCAGGACAAGCTTGCCGAGTTCAAGAAGGAAGACGGTTATCTCTACGCCATCTACGGTACGCCCGCAGAAAGTCTGTGCGCCACGCAGGCCGGTCAGTACGACCGTTTTTGCGAGAAGATGGGTGTGGAAAACGTGTTTGCCTCAACGCCGCATTACAGCCCGGAATACTTCACCAACTCGTTCCATGTGAACGTGACGGAAGAAATTTCTCCGTTTGAAAAGCAGGATCACGAGTTCGAGGACTTCCACCTGTGCGAAGGCGGTCACATCCAGTACGTGCGTCTGGACAACCCCGAAAACATGCAGGCCGTGCGCGCCATGATCCGCCGCGGCATGGAAAAGGGGTTCTATCAGGGCGTCAACTTTGACAGCGCCTACTGCGGCGACTGCGGCGAGCACAGCACCAACGTGCTCTTCAAGTGCCCGCATTGCGGCAGCTCCAATTTGTCGGTGATCAGTCGCGTCTGCGGTTATCTGGGCTACTCCAACGTCAACGGCATGAGCCGCATGAATGACGGCAAGATGGCCGAGATCAAGAACCGCGTGAGCATGTAACCGAATTTGGCCATGAACTACATCGGTATTTCTGACTTTGATACGGCAAACGGCCCGGGCGTGCGTGTTTCGCTTTTCGTTTCGGGTTGCCGGCTTCGCTGCCGCGGGTGCTTCAATCCCGAAAGCTGGGACTTTGACGCGGGCAAGCCCTACGACGAAAGCGTGCAGGAGCGCATCCTGAAGGCGCTCGAAGAGGACTACGTCGACGGTCTGTCGCTTCTGGGGGGCGATCCCTTGGAACCCGAGAATGTCGACGTGCTTACGGACCTGTGCCGTGCCGTGCGTGAAAAGTTCGGAAACAAAAAAACGATTTGGCTTTGGACCGGACGCCTTTACGATAAGGTCAAGGATCTTGAGATTTTTCAGTACGTGGACACCGTTATTGACGGTCCCTTCATCGAGAAGTACAAGGTCGAAGGAAAAGGCAACTGGTTTGGGAGCTCCAATCAGCGCGTGATTCCGATACGATGCGAGGTTGCGGCGTAATTCCTGAATTTCGCTTGACTCGATCAAACGGCAAACGTTTTGCCGATCAGATGCCTGCCGCATGATTCTTTTCCGAAAAAGAATCGTGAACGCAGGCTTTTTTCTTTGTTGGATTTAGACCATTGCAACATCTATGGCAGTGATCGGTTTTCTGATTACGCTCTCCATTCTCGTGCTTGTGCACGAATGGGGGCACTACATCGTCGCGCGCTGGTGCGGCGTCAAGGTTTTGGCTTTTAGCATCGGCTTTGGCAAGGTGCTCTACAAGCGCACTGACAAACGCGGCTGCGAGTGGAGAATTTCGGCCATTCCTTTCGGCGGTTACGTCTCGATGCTCGATGAGGGCATGCAGCAAGATGAGGCGCAGAAGCATGGTTTGACTGAAGCTGAATTCAAGCGCTGGTCCTTTTCGGAAAAGCCCGTTGGAAAGCGCATTGCGGTGGTGGCCGCAGGCCCGCTGATGAACTTTCTCCTGGCAATTGTGATCTATGCGGCTCTCGCTATGGTGGGCACGTATCAACCCTCGACCAAACTTGCCGAACCGCTTCCCAATACGCAGGCCGCGCAACTTGGCGTTGAGGAAGGCTGGAAGGCGACGGCCGTGGAAGGCATGAGCGTTGAGACCTTCAACGACATGCGCATGGCAATGCTGGCGCATCTGGGCGAAAAGGAAGTGCGCGTGGCGTTTGACGAAGCATCCGGACGCAAGACCGAGGTCTACTTCGATCTTTCGGGTGTCAAAAACGACGGCACGGAAGATCCCGCATTGGTCGCTGGACTTTTCCCGTACCAGGGCAAGGTGTCGCTCGTGCAGGTCGAGCCGGGTTCCGTTGCCGAAAAGGCGGGATTGCAGGTTAACGATGCGATCGTGGCGTTGGACGGCGAGCGCGTACGCACCATGCAGGAGATCGTGCGGGTCATTCGCGATAAGGCGGGCGTTGCGGTCAACTTGACCATCGAGCGCGCAGGCGTGCGTCAGGATGTACAGGTGACGCCTGACATGAAGGTCGACGAAAAGGGCAACAAGATCGGACGTTTAGGCGTGATGTTTACGGCCGAGCCCGATTTTGTCTACACGCGCGAGGGTCCGATCGGCGCCGTCGCCAAGGGCTTTTCCGATACGTGGCGCCTGACGAAAATTACCATCATGGGGCTGGCGGGGCTCTTTACCGGAGCTGTATCGACCGACAGTCTGGGCGGCCCCGTGCTGATCGGCGAAATGGCGGGCGAAGCAATGAGTTTCGGTGTGCTTTCCTACCTGCTCTTCTTGGCGCTCATTTCCGTTAACCTGGGCATTTTGAACTTGTTGCCGGTGCCTATGCTCGACGGCGGTCATTTGCTTTTCTATTGCTACGAGATCGTGATGCGCCGCAAGCCCGGCGAAAAAATGAAGAAGTACGGCATCTACGTCGGCATGGCCTTCATTTTCGGGCTGACCTTCTTTGCGCTCGGCAACGACATCACCCGACTCTTGCAATAAGACATAAACCGATTTTTTCAACCTTCAACAACAGCAACTATGCAGACTGTTCGCAACCGTGTGGCCGACATCCTCGGCATTGATCTTCCGATTGTTCAGGCTCCGATGAACTACATCGCGGGTCACGCTTTAGCGGCTGCCGTGAGCGCCGCAGGCGGTATGGGTGTTCTCGGTCCCAATGCCGGCAAGGTGCAAGGCGAAGAAATCTCCATGCGCGAGCGCACGCTGCGTGAGTTCGCGCGCATTCGAGAAGTGACCGACAAGCCCGTGGGCATCAATGTGGTGGTGCCCGACGGCGAGAACAAGGCGGCTTTGATGTATGCCCGCAGCACGGTGGAAGCGGCAGCCGAGGGCGGAGCAACGGCAGCATTTTGCGTGGGCGGATTGCAGCCAACGATTTTTGAACTCATCAAAGAAAAGGGCATGAACCTCATCGTGCGACCCCTGACTCCGACGGTGAAAAACGCTCGTGAAGCTCAGGCGATGGGCGCGGATATCTTTGTGGCAACGGGTTACGATGCAGGCGGTTTTCTGCCGAGCCACCACACCGGAACGTTTTCCATCGTGCCGACGATTGTTGACGCCGTAACGATTCCCGTGCTGGCTGCTGGCGGCATCAACGATCTTCGGGGTGTGCGAGCAGCCTTTGCTCTCGGCGCCGAGGGTGTTTATGTCGGCACGCGTTTTATCGCTACCAACGAATGCGCCGCCAACGATCACGCCAAGGAATTGATTTGCAAATTGAGTGGCTCCAATTTGCTTTACGTTGATGAGACGCAGCGATCGCTGCCGACGGAATTTGCCGCCGAAGCCTACGTTAAGCATCGTCTTGCGCCGACCGTACCGACGACGGTGGACTTGGTGGGGGCGCTTCGCACCGGCATGTATGACGGAGAGCCCGACAAGGGCATCGTGACGGTCAACACCGGCATTGACGTTATCCGCAGCGTGGTGCCCGCTGGCCAAGTCGTGAGCGAACTGATGGCGGACTTCCTTCGCTATGCCGATTTTTTGAAGGCTAAGGCTTCGGCTGAAGAGGCAACGCCGAAGGCTTAATTTCAGCTGCTTAACTCAAAATCGCCGCAGATGCTTCAGGGGCTCTGCGGTTTTTTTCGTCAAGCTTCGTTAGGAAATGTTGGGCGCGACGCCGTCAGCGTTAAGATTCGCAAAGCTCTTTCACGCCATTTTGATTTTGAGGCTGATTTCAAAGGAGATTTTTCATAATCTCCGCAAGGCTTCCTTCGGAGTCTTTGCAGGAGAACACAATGAGAAAAATCGTCTTTGGTTTCTGTGCGCTGACAGTAGCAACATGGCTTCTTAATCTGGGATTCAATCCTCCGGCCATGAACGGCAGAAGCTTGACTCACGAAGTCTTTTTCCTCAACGGCGTGTTGGCCTGGGGGTTGATGGCAATGACCATTGTCATTGCCGCTCGACCGGCTTGGCTGGAAAAAGTCACGGCAACGCCGCTTGATGAGCTCTACAAATGGCATCGCACGCTTGGCATTTGGGCGGCGGTGCTCACGCTTTTCCACTTCTTTACGAAAGACGTGATGCGTCCGGTTCTTTCTCTTTTCACGCTTGAGCCGGTTCCCAAAATCGTGCGCGACGAATTGACCGGTTTTGATGCTTTCTGGGCTTGGATGCGCGGCTTTGCCGTCGAATCTTCCGAATGGGCGACGTTGCTCGGGCTGGTTCTCTTTGTCGTGTCGTTCATTTCGATCGTGCGGTATCACAAGTGGTTGAGTTCCCACAAGCTTTTCTCCGTTCTTTTCCTGATTTTGGCTGTCCACTGCATCCGTCTGACGGAAGCCGAAGACTTCCTGACACCGTTTGGTCTGATCAATGTTGCTGTCACCGTCATCGGTTGCTACTACTCGCTGGAACTCTTGATCCGTGGTGCAGGGCGAGAGAAATCCGTCTCTGCAGAGATTGTTGACGTCAACACGAACAACAGACTGACGCTTATCACGGTTAAGCCCGAAAAGCCTGTTGACATCCGCTACGGTGAATTTGCATTCCTAGGTACGTCCGGTCACGAGAAGCATCCGTTCTCGGTGGCGGGTATCAATGACGACGGTACGCTCACCTTTGCGGTCAAAGCACTGGGCGATTACACGCGAGACGTTGTGCCGATGCTTCAAAAGGGCGAACGCGTGATCGTGGAAGGCCCCTGGGGGAGGTTCCGTCCGGACTTCTCAGCTCAAAAGCAGTTGTGGTTGGCGGGCGGCGTCGGTATCGCACCGTTCTGCGCCTGGATGCAGGATGCGGCGAAAACTGCGCACGGAAAGATCCGCCTCGTTTGGTGCATCAAGTCCAAAGAGTCCGAACCGATGTTCGCCAACGTCGAAAAGATGGCCGAGCGTGCCGGCATTCGACTGGAAGTTTTCGAGTCGGCCAAGAAGCGACTCAATGCCGAATCGCTCTTTGCGGGTGCCGTTCCGGATACGGTCGCGCTGTGTGCCGGCGAAGGACTGGCTTCAGCTGTGAGTCGGGCCTACGTTGAGGCCGGAGGCAATGCCGACAGGGTTCGCAAAGAACACTTTAACTGGAGATAAGTCAGAGTATCTGTTGTTCCGAGAAAAGATAGGCTAAATTTTGCAGGTCAGGCGTCGATAGCGGCGCTTGACCGTTTTTTCTTCTGACGAACCCGCAACATGGCCCGACTATCCGCATATCCTGTTTTTCTTGCCGTATACGAAGAGAGGCGTCTCGTGAAGGCGCTGCAGCCGTCGGGAAATAATGCTGACTGACAAGCCGCTTGCCGTATGACAAGTCAAGCGGTGACTTCAAAAAACCGGGAGCAGGTCCACTCGGGCAGGCTTCCGGTTTTTTGCTCCGATGAGCAAATGTGTAAAGCTCACTGAGCTAACGCAAATCGGTCTTCTTTTGCGACATTTCTCCATTTCTTTCCACGAGGAAGTTAGGTATAACCTCCTAGTCAAAATCACCTAGTTGATCGATGATCAACACAAAATTAGGAGAGAAGGAATGGCTCTAACTCGTCGCAATCTGATTTCCGCAACGATTTTGGGCGCTACCGCAGTAGCAGCTCCGATGGCTCAGGCCAAGCAAAAGACACCTCTGAAGCCGATGAAAGTCAGTCCGAAGCGCCGCGTGCTCATCCAATCAAGCTCCCGCTACCACAATTCCGGTTATCTGGACTTTGCGGGTGATCAGTACGAAAAACTGTTCGGCAAAGAAAAGTACGAAATTCTCTTCATTCCGTACGCTAAAGTGGCGGGCACGTACGATGCCTATGAAAAGCAGGTTCAGGATGCCTTCAAGCCTTACGGTCACAAGATTGTGAGCATCCATCGCTTCAAGGATCCTCAGAAGGCTGTTCGCGAAGCTAAGGCAATCGCCGTTGGCGGCGGTAACACTTGGGCGTTGGTGACGCGCATGTACGAAGCGGGCATCATCGATCTGATTCGCGAACGTGTCAACGCTGGTGTTCCATACTGCGGCTGGTCCGCAGGCGGCAACGTCGCTTGCCCGACGCTGCGCACCACTAACGACATGCCGATCGCAGAGCCCCCGTCCTTCAACACTTTCGGCTTTATTCCGTTCCAAACCAATCCGCACTTCATTTCGGGCGGCACGCAGGGTCTTAACAATGAAACCCGCGAAGATCGTCTTGAAGAGTTCCTCTGGTACAACAAAGATGAAGAGGTGATCGGTCTGCCCGAAGGCACGGCATTGTTTGTGACCGGCGAATTCGACTGCGAAGTGATCGGACCGAAAGACAGCGAAGCTCTCTACTGGTTCCGTCAGTCCGAAAAAGGCATGAAGTTGGAACGCATCCCGCTGGGCACGAAGTTCGATCTGCGTAAGATCGTTCCGGGTGGCAAGCTCTGATTAACGAGAAAGTGAAATGACCGTCGTTTTTCGGACGGACGGTCAGAAAAAGGGCGACAGACTTTTTCCGAAGTTTGCCGCCCGATTCGTTTATGACTCTAGAAGTGATAGGTCATGCCGGCGTAGTAGACCATCGGGTCGTCGCCGAAGGCAATCGCTTCACCCGGAGAGGAGGATCCGCCGCCGCCGATGCTGTATTGAGCATCGTCGTCGTTCTGGATGCCGGTCAGACCGGTGTAGAGCGTGAGCTTTTTGCTCATCGGATAGTCATAGCGAACACCCCAAGCCCAGGCGTCACCGTCTTCAGCCGAGTGGTTCTTCAGGTAACCAACGGTGGCGATGAACTTGCCGGGACCGATCGGAGCGCTTGCACCCAACTGCACCATGTCCAGATCGGGACTCTTGGCTGTGTTTGTGCCACCAAGGTCCGAGCCGACGGCTTCATCGGAACCTTCACGGTGAACGTACAGGATCGAAGGTTTGATCACCTCAAAGTCGTATGCCGCACCGAAGGCCCAGTAGCTGTCCCAGTCGGCGTAACCGGAGATCGCCGTGTTCTGGTGCAGGTAGCTTGCCATGACGGACAACGGACCGGACTGATAGCGGAAACCGATGTTGTAGACGTTGCCGCGCGTCGGCGAATTGGAGTTGGCACTCGTCTGTTCGCCCAAAGCGGCGTAAAGTTGAATCGTCAGGCCGCCGAAGGAAGGCGAGTCGTAACTGATCGAATTGCTAAAGCGCGTCGTTTCGTCGGCCGTGTAGCCGTTGATCGTGCCTTCAAACTGAGGGCAGGCGAAGTAGTTGGCGGCACTCGACATGGTGAGACCGGCCGGGTCGATCATGGCCATGGTCAGGAAGTGCGGCGTGTACTGACGGCCGAGAGAAAGTGAGCCGTAGTTGCCGCGGATGCCCACCAGAGCTTCACGGTCAAAGAGTCGGTTGTCGGCGGCCATGGAGCCGGTGTCGACGAAGATCGTGCTTTCGAGCTTGTAGAAGACTTCGGCGCCGTTGCCGAGCAGTTCGCTGCCCATGAAGCCGAAGTTAGAGCCCTCTCGAAGGCCGCTCGAAACACGAACGTTGGTTTTGTCCCCGTTGTAATAGACCTCCATGCCGGTGTCGACCGTACCATATACGGTAACCGGGCCTGCAAGAACGCAGCCGGAAGCACCCAACAGCAAGGAAGCAAACAGAGCGGTTTGATTCATGCGCATGGATTCTCTCCTTTTTGAAGAGTTGTTGGACATACAACCCCACCGAGGAAGGCCGCCCTTTCGGGCGGACTTCCGGGGTTAAGGAAGTATGTGGAGAGAGGAAACGTTAGATGGCGATGCTCTTAACCTTCTTGTCGATGTCGCCGCCGGCGGCCAAGATGCCGGCCAGACGACCGAAGGTCAGGCAGCGTCCGTGGTTCATGCCCGGGCAAATGGTCGGGTAGTCACCGGAGCCGAAGTAGTCGCCTGCGGCAGCACCGGCCACCCACAAGCCTTCAATCGGACGATGCTGGGCATCGAGGACATGAAGTGACGGATCCGTATGCAGACCACCGCTCATGGCAAGCAGAGAGCTGGCAAGCTTGCCTGCATAGAAGGGCGGCTTCACGATCGGGGTGAGCAATTCGGTACGCTTACCGAAGTCTTCGTCACGGCCCTTCTTGACGAGTTCGTTGTAGCGTGCAACGGTGCGCTTCAGGTTGTCGGCCGGAACTCCCATCTTCTTGGCAAGTTCATCGAGCGTATTGGCGACAACAACCTTGCCGTCCTTGATGTGCTGAGCCTGCGTGGCCTTTTCGACGTCCACATTCCAGCCGGCGCCCCAGGGCTGCCACATCTGGCCGTAGAACAAGCCGCCGCCCATGTTGCCGTCGACCTGCTTCTTAACTTGGCCGAGCCATTCGGAGTCATAGACCGACCAGGCGATACCGTGATCCTGAAGTTCCTTACTGCAGGACTTGGACTGGGTGTTGACGTCTTCATTCATGAAGCGGTTGCCCTGGCCGTTGACATGCAGGAAGCCGTAGCTCGCGGCACCGGCTTCGAGGTGAACCGTTGCGGCGTGGTTGTCGTTCTTCTGCATGACACCGCCGATCTGCATGGCCATGATATGGCCGTCGCCCGTGTTGGACTTCGTGGGATAGTAGATCTGAGCATCCACGCGCAGCGAGTAGGGCGAATAGCACTTGCGCATTTCCATGTTCGACGCATAGCAGCCGGTGGCGATGATGACGCCCTTCTTGGCATTGATGCGAGTGTAGTTGCCGCGGCGGCCGACGATGAGGCCGGTGACGCGTCCGTTGTTCTTTTCGCGGATAAGCTGTACGGCAGGCGTGCGATACATGATGTTGACGCCCTTGGCCTTGAGTTCCTTTTCAAAGCACGGCATCAGGACGACGTTGCCGATGCCAGTCGAATTACCGTACGTGTAGTCCAGTGACACATCCTTGTTGTAGAAGAAGTGCGTAACCGGGAATTCGGTGTAGGTCGGGCCTTTGTAATAGCCTTCCCAGAGCGTCACCTTAACGTCGTTCTTTGCGGCAAGATCAACGGCCCAATCCATGCAGGCACCGCACTTCTTGGCAAACATCCAAAGCAGACGTTCGTCCATGCGGCCCTGGCCCCAAGCGATCAGACGACGAACAATTTCGGCTGCGTCGACATTGACCTTCATGGACTTCTGCACTTTGCTGCCGAAAGCGGTGATGTGACCGCCACGAGCCGACCAGCTGCGGGTCTTTTCGACGACGACAACCTTGGCACCTTCTTCGGCGGCAGACAAGGCGGCGGAGAAACCGGCCAAACCGGCACCGATCACGACAACGTCCGTGTCAACGGTTTTCTTAATCTGGTCAGCCGGAATCTTTTCCATCGGCTTTTCCCAGGACCAGTTCGAGCATTTCGGCTTGGCCCATTCGGCAGGGATGTCACCGGCGTGCGAAGCACCGGCAAGCGCCACTCCGGCGGTGGCGAGCGTACCCTTCAAAAAGCCGCGACGAGACAGAGCAACATGGTCGTTCGACATATTCATTCTCTCCTTTGTTTATGAGAACAACAGTTTGTTGACGCGCTGTTCGATTGTTTTAAGGAACGGACAGCTTGGTCTTATGGCATTCGGAACAGGCGGAAACGCTCGGCTTGTGTCCCTTGTGGCACTGCAGGCATTCGTAGGTGTCGAAATGACCGGCGTGCACATTGGGAACTTTATGGCCGTCCATGGTGATGGGCTTGCCTTTGGGAGTTTCGGTGTGGCAGTTGATGCAGGATTGTTCGGTGACGTTTGTTGCCGAAGGCTGGCCTTCAATATGGCAGGATGTGCAGGCAACGCCGCGTTTGGCGTGACCGTCCGCAACGGCTGCGCTGATCGAAGCCGAGAACACCAGCAAAGAGGAACAAACCACAGAAACCAGGACCTGACTGAACCGCATCGAAGTTATCTCCCAAATCGTGTTTCGCACTGTTTTTAAATGAATTCCGTGCTCAAAGTTCACGATAAAAGGAGCGCAAAACGGCTCTGTCAGCTGGCTGACACTTTTAGTGGAAAAGAAATTTGAGGCGCTCAAAAGTGTCATCTCGCTAACACTTTTGACGGATGCAAAACGGGCCGAAGAAGTATGTCCTCAGCCCGTCGAAATGCTTAACCGGAATAGGTAAAGCAGTATGTCGAATTACTTGGTCTGAGCCTTGGCCCAGGGATCGAACTTGGGAGTGTTGGGTCCGGACGGCGGCAGTATCGGATATTCCACCTTGGGCTGATCGCCCGTCAGGGTTTTCAGGAACGCGGTGATGTCATCAATTTCCTGTTTGGTGTAGCGCTTGCCCAGCTGAAGATCGCCCATGATCGAGACGGATTCTTCAAGCGACCAGACGGCACCGTCGTGGAAGTACGGGTAGGTGAGTTCGATGTTGCGCAGCATCGGAACCTTGAAGGTCATGCGGTCCTGGTCGCGGCCGGAAATGGCCTTGACGCCTTCGGCGGTGTTCGTAGTCTTATAGGGACGCACGACGCCCATCTTCTGGAAGGACTGACCGCCCAACTGAGCGCCGTTGTGGCAGATCGTGCAGCCAGATTCCTTAAAGATCTTATAGCCGTTCAATTCCTGCTGGGTGATGGCGTTTTTGTCGCCCTTGAGCCACTTGTCAAAGCGAGCGTTCGGGGTGACAAGGGTGCGTTCAAACTCAGCCATGGCTTCGGTGATGCGCTTGATGTTGACTTCAGCGTCGCCGAAAGCCTTCTTGAAGTAAGGAGCGTAGCCAGGGATCGAAGCGATGACCTTCACGGCCATTTCGTGGGTGGAGGCCATTTCAAGCGGATTGGCAATGGGGCCGGCTGCTTGTTCGGCAAGCGTCTTGGCGCGGCCGTCCCAGAATTGAGCGACCTGACCGAAGGAGTTCAATACGGTCGGCGAATTGATCGGCCCCTGTGCCCAGCGATCGCCGATGGAAGTCTGCAGATTGTCCACACCGCCTGTGGCAAGGTTGTGGCAGCTGTTGCACGAAATAAAGCCGGAACGGGACAGACGCGGTTCGAAGAAGAGCATTTTGCCGAGCTCGACCAGAGCCGGATTTTTGACTTCGACCGGTTCAATCGGATCAATGGGTTCGGCGGCCTGAACGGAGGCGCACAGCGACATCATGGCGCCGGCGATGGCGCAGCTAAGAGCAAGTTTTTTCATCGGTCTCTCCTGTATTTGAGAAGGCTGCTTGCAGTAGAGAAGGTGTCGCAAACAGGTTGAAGGCATCGTAGGGGGACGCGGGGGAGAGAGTCCAATACTGATTTTCTACTTGACTGATAGGTCGAGGCTATGAAGTGAAAAAACGGCTTTGCAGTTGATCTCAATGTAATGGTTATGCGTCTGATTTAAAAGAAAAAGACGACGAATCTCCGATTTGCGTACAGACGAGGATTCGGACGAAAAAAGGTAGGAAATACGCGATTGGATATTTGTCGCGGTCGCGAAAAATGGGCCTGAAAAGCCGATTCAGACGATCATCTGTTGCCGTTTGCATCGAGTGCTGATTGAGTACCCGATGCGCGTAGATCGACACCGTTCAAAGCGCGGCGGTGACGGCGTTTGCGGATTTTGGCTGCCGGCGTGGCTCCGCGATGCGTCCAGTCTTGCAGTGCGGCAAAAAGCGAATGGGAAACACACAGGTGTTTGTCACATTTCTTCAGCAGACCTTCTCCAAGCCACTGGTTGAGAATGGAAGAGACTGTCGGGCGAGCCACTGAAACGATTTGGGAGATTTCGATGGTAGTGAGCGAATATTCCAGAGGATAGTAACCTTCTGAATCAGGTTTAGTTTGTAGGTTGTGAATCAGACTTGCAAAGAGCGTGACGATGCGATCCGGAGCCGAGAGCGTAAAGTTGGCGATCATGCCTTCCATGTCGGATTCGTGATCGTGAATGACGCCGATGGCATGCTTGCGCTGGATTGCGGGATTTTCAGCGAGAAATTGCAAAAAGAGGTCGCGGGTGACCAGGCGAACTTCGGTTTCTCGCAGGGCGGCGTCTGTTACGTTGACGATGTTGCCAGACAAACCGTCGACATCACCCATGAGTCTGCCGGGCAGAACTAACGTGAAAATATGGTTGTGCCCGTGTCTGTCCTGAAAGGAAAAGGAGCCGAGGCCGGAGAGTACCAAGGCGATTTCACCTCGGTCTCCGCCGTTGAAGATGCAACCGCCGGCAGGAAGCTTTGCCCAACGGCCGCAGGTATTGAACAGGCGCACAATGTCGGGATCCGTTGGCGCATGGATCCACGGTGAGCCTAGAAAAACCTGTCGCATAGACCACCTCAATTTCTAGTTCTTTTACCGGATGCCAAGGAATCCGGCACGACGGCCGTTGGTTCCCCTGCAGATGAGAATCAACGGCGCTGAGGTTTGTATCAGACAGATATTAGGACAAAGAGAAGTAAGACGAAAGAGTTTCGAAGGTTCGCAAAGAGGCTTTAGAGTGCGGATTTACACCGATTTTTGGCTTAAAGATACAACTCTTCAAAAAATGACCCCATAAAGATCGTTTACTCGCGGTAAACTTACGCGACATTTTGTTTCTGCGATTCCGTCTTCGGTTGGCATGGCGTTCGACCGAGGGCGGTTTTGTGCATGCACTGACAACACAGATTCATTCTTGACTCATGACGGGAACGTTCATCAAAACAGCCCTGGCAGGGGCGGTTTCGGCTCTTTTGGCCGCGGCTGCATCCGCACAGGTTTTCACAATTTCCGACATTCGCGTCGAAGGCATTCAGCGCACAGAGCCCGGTACGGTCTTTTCGCATCTGCCGTTTCGCGTAGGCGACGAATACAATCCCGAGCGCGGCGCGGAAGCCATCCATCAGCTCTATTCCTCCGGTTTGTTCCGTGACATCGATTTGTCGGTTGACGGTACGGTGTTGGTTGTGAACGTGGTTGAACGTCCTGCCGTTGCAGCCATTGAAACGAACGGCATCAAGGCTTTCGACAAGGACGGCGTGGAAAAGAGTCTGCGTGACGTCGGTTTGGCCGAAGGCCGCATTTTTGATCACTCGATTTTGGAACGTGCCGATCAGGAATTGCGCCGTCAATACCTCTCGCAGGGCTACTACGGCGTTGACATCAAGACCTCGGCTACACCGCTGGAACGTAATCGCGTCCGCATCACGATCAACGTTGACGAAGGTGCTGCCTCGTCTATCAAGCAGATCCGCTTTGTGGGTAACACGGTGTTTGATTCGGATGAATTGGCCGATCAGATGCAACTTGCCGAACACAAGTGGTCAAGTTTCTACACTAAGCGCGACCTCTACTCGCGTGAAAAGCTCGCGGCTGACTTGGAAACTCTGCGCAGCTTCTACCAGAATCAGGGCTACCTCGACTTCAAAGTCGACAGCGTCCAGGTTTCCGTGGCTCCCAATAAGTCCGACATTTTCATCACGATCAACGTGACCGAAGGCAAGCAATACACCGTCAACAACATCACGTTAGGCGGTGACATGCTGGGTCTTGACGACGAGGTCAAACCTCTGGTCGTGTTTGAACCGGGCGAAATCTACAACGCCGAACGCATCAACGAGATGACGAAGACGATTGTGGATAAGTTCTCGGCTCTTGGCTACGCCTTTGCGACCGTGACGCCCAATCCCGTGCCTATTGAAGGCAAGGACGCAGTTAACGTCGTGCTTACGGTTGACCCGGGCCGCCGCGCCTATGTTCGCCATGTCAACATCACCGGCAACACTCGTACTCGCGACGACGTGATCCGTCGTGAAGTGCGTCAGTACGAATCCGCCTGGTTTGACAGTGAAAAGGTGAAGGTCTCGCGCGATCGTATCGACCGCTTGGGTTACTTTGATTCGGTGACTGCTGAACCCAAGCCCGTGGAAGGCACGCGCGACCAGGTTGACCTCGAAATCAACGTGAAGGAACGTCCGACGGGCTCCATTTCGCTTGGTGCCGGTTACTCTACGTCCGACGGTGTGATTCTGTCAGCAGGCTTCGCGCAGGATAACGTGTTTGGCTCGGGTAAGTCCTTCAGTGTCGAAGTCAACACGTCCAAGAGTATGCGTACATACGCCGTGAGCCTGGGTGAACCGTATATCACGCCGGAAGGCATCAGCCGACACATTGACTTGTACGACCGCCGCGTTGATCTGGACGAGCTCGACGTGTCGAACGTAGCTTACGAAACGATCGGTGCTGGTTTGAGCTTCGGTATCCCGGTGACGGAATTGGATCGCGTCTTCTTGGGGGCTCGATTGGAACAAACGCAGGTTGATCTGCGTGGTAGTCGACTAGGAGCAATCAGCGGTGATAGTGACAACAACTCCCCCGAACGTTATTGGAACTACGTCGACCAATACGGCGACAACCCGAAAGCTGCTCTTTTGACATTGGGGTGGTCTCGTGACTCGCGTGACAACGTGCTGGCGCCGACTCGCGGTCGTTACCAGCGCGTGTCAGCAGAATTTGCTTTGCCGGTCTGGGATCAGCGGTACTACCGCGCGACCTACCAGTTGACGCAGTACTTTCCGTTGTCTAAGGCCTGGACGCTCGGCATGAACTTCCAGTTTGGCTACGGCGACACATACGGCGACAAAATGTTCCCGTTCTTCAAGAACTTCTACGCCGGCGGTATCGGTTCGGTGCGTGGTTTTGAAACGTCGTCCATTGGTCCGCGTGACACCAACAATGACCGTCTCGGCGGTGATCGTCAGTTGATCTTCTCGGCCGAATTGCTGACACCGTTGCCCGGTGCAGACCGTACGCTGCGCGGTTTGCTCTTCTTCGACGCTGGTACGGTGTGGGGTTATGAACGAACCGGATCTAGGTCTTATGCTCGTCAGGACATGGACTTCAGCGAACTGCGCTACTCCGTCGGTTTCGGTGTGGCTTGGATTTCGCCCTTGGGCCCGTTGAAGTTCTCTCTGGCCTTCCCGCTCAACAAGAAGGATAGCGACGAAGTTCAGCGCTTCCAGTTCCAGATCGGTACAGGCTTCTAAGCGCCGAGGTATAAAATTAAAAAATCGTTTGACCGAATGCATGGTTTGACCGGCATTCAGTCGACTCCGAGATTCGGCGGATACGCCGTGTAACTCTTTTCATCGGCAAAACGACGTAAAAGCTCCTAAGATGCAAGCAGGACGTTTTCCGAAAAGACTTTCAGACTCGAAAGGAAGCTAACAGATGTTTAAGAAGATTCTGACGGCTGCTGCCGTTGCTGCTGTGATGTGCGGTTCGGCCTCTGCTGTCGCTGCTGACTTCAAGATCGGCCTGGTTTCTCCGGCTCGCATTCTTGCCGAATCCGCTCCGGCAGTTGCTGCTCAGGAAAAGCTCAAGACCTACTTCAAGAAGCGCGAAGACGAACTCAACCGCGACATTCGCGACTTCCGCACTCGTGCCCAGAAGTTTGAAAAAGACGCTCCCGTGATGACTGACAGCGAACGTTTGAAGCAGCGCCAGTCGCTTGCCGAGACTGAACGTGACATCGCTCGCCGTCAGCGCGCTCTCGTTGAAGAACGCAACCAGCGTGCCAACGAAGAAAGCCAGATCATTCTGCAGCGTGCCAACCGCATCATTCAGGACATCGCCAAGAAGCAGAAGTACGACCTGATCATTCAGGACGCCATTTGGGTGAGCCCGAAGGTGGACATCACCGAACAGGTGATCAAGGAACTCAACAAGCCTGCCAAGTAATTGGAACTTGCTCTCAATGGGCATGACTGACAGCCGTTGGAATTCAGTTTCCCGAGTGCAGCCGGTTGCCCTTTGAGTGGGCGAGGAGAAAGCCGCGCCGACTTTTCCGGTCGTAGCGCGGCTTTTCACAATAATTTGCCGATTCCAACCCTGGAGTCCGGCGCCTTCAGGAAATGATGCTATGTTCCGAATTGATGCCCTGATCCGCGAAATTGAAACGCTCTCCGAAGGACGACTGACGAGTACGCCGCTGTGCGGAGCCGAAAATGTAACCGTTCGCACGTTTGCGCCGCTCAATCATGCGGCGGCCGACACCGTTGCCTTCCTGGCACAGTCCAAGTACCGCGATGAAGCCAAAGCTTCGCAGGCGGGCGTTCTGGTGATTTCTCAGGCCGACAGCGAGGTCATGTATGGTGAAGAGGGACCCTGTCGTCCCGTTGTCATCACCAAAAATCCCTATGCCTGGTTTGCCTACGCGCTGCAGATCATGACCCGTCGTCCGATGCCCGCAGGCGGCATTCGCGAGGGCGCTCATGTCGATCCGACCGCCAAGGTTGCTTCCAGCGCGGTGATCGAAGCCGGGGCTACGGTGGCCGCAGGCGCTGTGATCGGTGAAAACACGCGCGTTTATTCTGGCGCCTACATCGGTGAAGGCACGGTGGTGGGTGACAACACGATCATCTACGCCAACGCGACTGTCTACCACGGCTGCCGCATTGGCAATCGCGTCATTCTGCACTCGGGCTGCGTGATCGGTGCTGACGGCTTTGGCTTTGCTCCGCTCGATGGCCACTGGGTCAAGATTCCGCAGATCGGCGGCGTGACAATCGAAGACGATGTCGAAATCGGCGCCAATACGACCATTGACCGAGGCGCGCTTGAAAACACGCTGGTTCGTAAGGGCAGCAAGCTCGACAACCAGATCCAGCTCGGACACAACTGCAAGGTGGGTGAATGCTCCGTGATGGCCGCCTGCACGGGCGTTGCGGGCTCCACACACATCGGCAGCCACTGCATCATCGGCGGTGCGGCCAACATCAACGGTCACATTGAAATTCCCGATGGCGTAAGCGTTGGCCCGGCTACCTCTCTCATGAGTTGGCACAAGGGCGAAAAGGCCATGTCTGGCTTCTTCCCGGCCATGGGCCACCGTGAATTCGAACGTGCTGCCGTGCTCGTGATGAATTTGCCCAAGATGCGCAAGCAGATCAAGGAACTCGAAACGCGTCTTGCCGCTCTTCAGCCGAAAGGTTGAAGCGCTCTTTAAAGCTCGGTGTTAATATTTTTTCGTCTTGCGCCCGCCGTCTGCGGGCGTAGACTCCGATTCGGCTTGTCGATAATTCGACCACATTGAACTTTCCAGGACTGCCCGAAGAAGGCAGATGAGATAACCCCAATGGCTGACACGAAAACCATTCATGACATCATGCGGATTTTGCCGCACCGTTTTCCATTTCTTCTGATTGACCGAGTGCTTGAGATCAGCGATGATCACACAACGTGCAAGGTTCTCAAGAACGTGACGGCAAACGAACCGCAGTTCACTGGGCATTTTCCCGAATACCCCGTGATGCCCGGAGTGCTCATCATCGAAGCAATGGCTCAGGCCTGTGCCGTGCTCGGCATCGCTCGTCTGACGGAAGAAGAGCGCCGGGAAAAGGCCCTGTTTTTCTTTGCCGGCATTGACGAGGCTCGTTTCAAGCGCGTTGTTCAGCCCGGCGACCAGCTTATTTTTGAGTGCAAGTTCGTTAAGGCTCGTGCCGGTATCGGTTGGTACGAGGCCCGCGCACTTGTTGACGGCCATGTGGCCTGCGAGGCCAAACTGATGTGCGCTCGCCGTAAGGCTGAGTAATTGCATCGGTTTCGACGCGAATTTTTTTCGGACTCATTTCGAAGGCGCACATGGGATAATTCCCGTGTGCGCTATTATTCGCGCAGGCGCGTGAAGAATTTTCACGGGCCCGATAACATACGGCGGGGAAAAACATCCCCCGAGCGATCTCCCAAACACGGGGAGACACTTTTTTATTGCTGCCAGTAATGGGCTCAAGAGGCCCTGCGAAAGGATAGTCATGGCCAAAATCCATCATTCCAGCATTATCGATATTCGAGCCGAACTTGACGATGATGTTGAGGTCGGTCCGTTTTGCATGGTGGGGCCGCACGTTCGCATCGGCGCCGGTACCGTTCTCGAAAGTCACGTGGTTGTCAAAGGCCTGACCACGATCGGTCGTAACAATCGATTCTTCCAAGGTGCCGCCGTCGGTTGCGAACCGCAGGACAAGAAGTACAAGGGCGAAGAAACCTATCTTGAGATCGGCGACGACAACATTGTTCGCGAAAACTGCACGATTTCGACCGGCACGATTCAGGACCAGAGCATTACGCGCGTCGGCAGCCGCAATCTGCTGATGGCCAACGTTCACGTGGCGCATGACTGTGTTCTCGGCAACGATCTGATCATCGCCAACAACGTGGCCCTGGCAGGTCACGTGCATGTCGACGACTTTGCCGTGATCGGCGGCCAGACCGGTGTGCACCAGTTTGTTCACATCGGCACGCGCTCCATGACGGGGGGTGTCTCCGGTCTTTCGCACGATTTGCCGCCGTACGTGATTTGCGCGGGCAACCCCGCCAAGAGCTTCGGGCTCAATCTTGTGGGGCTGCGCCGCGCAGGCTATTCGAGCGATACGATCGGCCGCATCAAGGCTCTGTATAAGGCGCTTTACATGGAAGGCCTCACGGTGGCGCAGGCCGTTGAACAGATGGATACGCTGATTGCCGACGCTCCCGAAGAAGTTCGTCCGATTCTTGCCGCGATGCGCGACTTCGTTGCCAACAACACGCGCGGCATCGTTCGTCCGTAATTCAGATTTAAGACCGAAAAGCCCGTTGGGAAGGTCGTTTCCTGCGGGCTTTTTCTTCTGTAGTTCACTGATACCCCGAGGTTTGTATGACTGAGCAGGACGCCGATTTCAGCGCCGAAAAGGCCCAGCCGTTGACCTATGCCGACGGTGCCGCGTGGCTTGCCGGCGAAGCCAGCGGAGATTTTCTCGCGAGTCTTGTGCTCCCTGAAGTTGCCAAGCGCATGGACGGTGCGCCTCAGTTCGGCGTGGGCGGCGAAAAAATGCTCGCTGCAGGCCTTGAAGGCTGGTATCCGGCAAACCGCCTGTCGGTGCGTGGCTATGTTGAGGTACTCAAGAAGCTTCCGGGCATTCTGATGTTGCGCCGCGCCATGCTCAAGCGCGTCTCGGATATTCGTCCGCGCGTGTTCGTGGGCGTTGACGCACCGGACTTTAATCTTGGCGTAGAAGCAAAACTCAAGGCAGCCGGCATTCGTACGGTTCACTTTGTTTCGCCCTCCATTTGGGCCTGGCGCCCGGAGCGCATTCATAAGATCCGAGCTGCAGTTGACCACATGCTTTTGGTGTTTCCGTTCGAAGAGGAAATCTATAAGCGCGAAAACGTGCCGGCGACTTATATCGGTCATCCGCTTGCGGGCGTGATTCCGATGGTGCCGGACACCGAAGGCGCACGCCGCAAGCTCGGGATCGAAACCAACGGTGAACCGGTCTTTGCCGTGCTCCCTGGCTCGCGCAGGGATGAAATCTTCGGTTGCGGTCCGGTGTTTTTTGAAGCTTGCGAGCGCGTGATCGAACGTATCGGAGCGGGGCATTTCGTGGTGCCCGCCATTGACGCCCAGGCGCGAGAATGGATTGCATCGGTTGCCACGCGTAACCGCCGACTGAGCGAACGTCTGACAGTGGTGACCGGTCAGTCGCATGCCGTATTGGAATCGGCTGACGCCGTGCTTGTGGCTTCCGGCACGGCTGCTCTGGAAGCGGCGCTTTACAAGAAGCCGATGGTGGTGGGTTACGCTATGCCCGCATTGTCCGCATTGATCATGAAGGATAAGGGGCTGATTCCGTACGTGAGTCTTCCGAACATCCTGGCAGGCCGCGCCATCGTGCCGGAATTTCTTCACTACTACTGCACGGCCGATGCGATGGCCTGCAGCCTAATTGATCAGCTCAAGGACAGCCGCCGCAAGACGCTCGAGGATATTTTCACGGGTATGCACGAGTCGCTTTTGCGTCCCACTGCGGATTTGGCAGCTGAAGCCATCATGCAGACTGCAGGAGCAGCCCGCCGATGAGTTCCAAAACAATTCCGATTGCCGACGAGTCACAGGCAAGTTCCCCCATGCGCCTTCCTGTGCCGATCACGGGGCGCATTCGGTTTGAAAACGGTCACATGATTGACGAGCGCGGTCGCCCCTTGCGAGACCTGCGCATTTCGCTTACCGATCACTGCAATTTCCGTTGCCGCTACTGCATGCCCAAGGAGAAGTTCGACTCCAAGCATCAGTTCCTCGCGCACACGGAATTGCTTTCGTTTGAGGAAATTAAGCGTCTGGTCGGCATTTTCCTGCGCTTTGGTGTACAAAAGATTCGTCTCACCGGCGGTGAACCGCTGCTTCGCAAGCACGTTTGCAATCTGATCGCCGATCTGAAATCGATGCGCACCACGAGTGGTAAGAGTCCGGACATTGCGATGACAACTAACGGCACGCTCTTAAAGCGCATGGCGGCTGACCTGAAGGCTGCAGGGCTTGATCGCGTCACGGTGTCTTTGGACGCATTGAATGAGGATCTTTTCCAGTCGATTAACGACGTGGGCTTCCCGGCCGCCAAGGTGATCGAATCCATCGAAGCGGCGCAGGCGCTCGGCATTCCTGTCAAGATCAACACTGTCGTCAAACGCGGCATGAACGAAGGCGAAATCATCCCGATTCTGGAACGGTTCCGAAATACGGGAGTGATCGTGCGTTTCATCGAATACATGGATGCGGGTACAGCCAACGGCTGGCGCATGGATGATGTCGTGCCGTCGGCCGAATTGGTCGAACGCATCAATGCCGTCTGGCCGATTGAACCTATTGATCCCAATTACACGGGGGAGACGGCAACCCGATGGCGCTACAAAGACGGGGCAGGAGAGATTGGCTTTATCAGTTCCGTGACGCAGGCTTTCTGCAGGGACTGCTCCCGCGTACGCCTTTCGATCGAAGGCAGCCTCGTGCTGTGCCTCTTTGCCGATCGTGGTTACGACCTCAGAACGCTGCTACGCGGCGGCGCGACGGATGATGAAATTGCCGACGCGATTGCGCGTATTTGGAGTGCGAGAGACGACCACTACTCAGAAATTCGTCTGTCGGAAACGCAAAAGCGCAGCCGCAGCAGAATAGAAATGCAGTTCATCGGAGGCTAGAAGAGTCTGCCGGAAACGTAGCAATCGACGTTTTTTCCGAATCCACCGAGCTTTGGTGTTGCTATCATCTGCGAAGCGTCCGGACGAGATTTAGTGCTGACGCAATGTTTGTTGTGAAAGGGTGTTTATGAATCGTCGTCGTCTTTTGTTGTTGGTGTCTTCTTTGGGTGCGGCTGTTTTGGCCGGTTGTGCCTCCTCGCAAAAAGCAGACAAGCTTGTCGGCACGTTTCATATTGATCCAAACGACCCCTACGGTAAACTGAAGCAGTACAGAAGTTCCATCAATCTTTTGAGTGCTCGTCTGGCTGTGGCCTTCCAGAACCTCTTTAGCATCAGCGAACTCTACAAAGAAGGTCCCCGCGGCGACGAGATCATGAAGGCAAGTCTTGAAGACATCAAGAAACTTCACGCCGAGCTCAACAAGTACCTGCAAAAGGCTCCCGAAATTCGTCAGACGATCCAACCTGAAAACGCCAAGCTTTTGTCCGCTTACGACGAATATATCAAGGCGCTCGCGGGTGTTGCCGCCATTGATTACGGCGATATCAGTCAGGAACGAATCGACGCGCTCGTCCAAGCCGGTTCCAACATGGAGCCTCTGATTCCCTGATTGCGGGATTTTTCAGCCTAATCACCTGAAATCAAAGAAAAAAGTTCAGCCGTCCGGGGTTAGTTCGGGCGGCTGAATTGTTTTGGAAATCGTTTGCTGTACAGCATAACTCACGAAAGCCGGCAAACGCGCCGGCTTTCGACTTCCTGCAAAAGTCTGATCAGGCACAGAGATACGGCAAAGCGTAGAGTAGCAGCGCCAGAATGCAGGCAGTGGCGACGATCACCTTCCAGACAAAGTACTCGCGATCCATTGAGGCAATTTCCGCGGAGTCCTGCGGCATGTCAAGCGCACCGGTTTGTTCAAGCGTCGGAGTGGCGTTTTCTGCCTTGGCATTGTGTCGGCTGCAGTAAAAGTAGATCGCCAGTCCCAACACGCACCAAATGACACCCGTGATGAAGGCGTTGGTATCCAGCTGGGTCATCATGTACAGGTAAATGAGAGCGGAGACGGGGGCGCCTATGGTTACAAGCGGCGCCTTGTAGGGACGTTGCAGATCCGGGCGACGACGGCGCAGAGCCCAGGCGGCCAGGATGCCGATGACGTAATAGAGCAGGTCGGCAAAAAGCGACAATGAGGCGATGTAGATGAGCGAATCGGTCGCAATCAATGCCATCGTGAGAACGCCCAACGTGATGATGGCTACATGCGGCGTCTGAAATCGACTGGTCTTGGCAAAGACGCTCGGCATTACACCGTCGCGCGCCATTGTAAAGAGATAGCGGGGGATAGTGGCGATGGCAGCGTTCATGGTGGAGAAGTCGCCGCCGAAGGCAACGCCCGCAGCCAGCAGCGCCAGGGGCAGGCCCAGAATTCCGGCAGCCTTCATCGCATCGGCGTAGGGGGCCTGGGCCGTGGCGAGAGCCGCCAGGCTTTCAGCCGGCGTAATGGCGATCAGGAACCACTGAAAGAGTGCGTTGACCGCAAACACGACGAAAGGCGCCAGAAACAGCGCACGCGGAATATTGATGCGGGGATATTTGATTTCTTCGCCCATGGCAACACAGGCTTCAAATCCGGCAAAGCACCACCAAATCATGCAGACGCTCGCTGCAAAACTCATCTGCCCTTCCTTGGGCAGGAACGATGGAGCCTGAACGAAAGAGGGGAGATTGATGTTGGGGATCATGGTGAGAAACCAGATCACCGCAACGCCCCAGAAGAAGAACATGAAGCCGTTTTGCAAACGCCCCGCTATTTTGACGCCGCAGACATTGGCGATGATGAAGCCTGCTGTTACCACGACAGCAATCGCCACATCAGAGAAGGGGAGCGTCACGCCGAAAGCGGAAAAGAGCGTCTTGAAGTAATAGCTGAAAGCCAGTGCCTCGCCGCCGGTGACCGCAACCAAAGAGATGATGAAGTTCCAGCCGGCAAGAACACCGGCTGCGCGTCCGATTCCGACGGAAGCGAACTGGTAGGTACCGCCGGCATATGGCAGAGCTGCGCCCATCTCGGCATAAAGAAGCGCAGGATAAACGCTGATGAGAAGTGCCACGATGGTGGCAAAAATGACCGATGGGCCCATCAAACCCACGATATTGGAGCCGACGGTGAAAAGCCCCACGCCAATGACGGAACCGGCTGTAATCGTGACGGCTTCTCGCATGCCGAAGCTACGTTTGAGCGCGGGTGAGCTGTTGATGTCGCTCATGAAAGTCTCCCTGATTTTTTTGTTTCTTGTCTGCCGATTCTCTTAATGGAACCGTGTCAGAGCGGTTTGAGGCCGCATGGGAAATTATCGGGCAAAAGGCCTTAAAAAAAGGCGGAGATTCTAGGCAATTAAGCTTGGAAAACTTGACGTCAAACAAAAAGAAACCGCCCCGGCCGAGACCGAGGCGGATTGCTAATCGGTGAATCTCAAGAAGAGATCAGATTAGAAGCGGTGACGCAGGCCGACATACAGAGTGTATGCGGAGGGGTCGGCATCAACACCGGCAGAGTCGCCACTACCGACTTCAACCTGATCCTGCATATAGGAAGCGACGGCATAAACGTCGGTACGCTTGCTAAACGGGTAGTCGTAGCCAACGCTAACGACGTAACGCTTGAAGTCAAACGTTTCGCCGCCGTGGAAATCTTCGAAACTATCAGCCTGTTCAGCATCAAGGTAACCGACACCAAACATTGCTTTGCCACCAGCCAGAGGAGCGTCGCCAGTCAGGCTGATCGCATAGCCCTTAACCTTGTCGTTAGCTCCAATCGCGTCATCGTCGGCCATTTCGATGTTATTGATAACACCACCAAACTCCGTTGCCTTGACTTCGTCAAAGTACTGGGCGCCGAGGTAGACCTTGACAACTTCGAAATCATAGCTACCACCCAACGTAACGGACAGGCTGTCGTCAATGCTATCGGCGTGAGCAACTTTGGGACCAAAGGTTGCATAGTTGATAGAGTCAACAGCTAAGTAGGCAGCAAACGGACCGTTCTTATAGGTTGCGCCGATGGCGTAGTAGCGATCGCTGGAGGATTCGTTTTCTTCGCTGTCATTGTCCTTGATAGTGTTACCCATACCGTACTGAGCGTAGACCTTGAAACCGGCAAACTCAGGAGTCTGGTAAGCAACCATGTTATCCCACACACCGGCTATGGCCATGATATTGCCCACTTGTGCAGAGTATCCACCCCAATCGGAAGTGCCAAAGGCATTAATCATGCCGACCGTAGCCCAGGAAGACTGACCGTTGTTGATAGAACCAATGCGGCCCATGGCGAGCTTACCAAAACCACCTTCGATGAAGAGGCTCGATTCACGATTAAACATGACATCTTCACCTTCACTACCAGTATCGGAGGAGAAGCCATCTTCGAGAATAAAACCAACCGTCAGGCCATTGCCAAGATCCTCGGTACCTTTGAGGCCCCAACGGGAACCGGAAGCCTGACCCGACTTCATTTCAAAGGAATCAGTGTCTTCACCAAGACCGTCAGCGTCAACGTGGTTGTAACCAATACCCGTATCGACGATACCGTAAAGCTGAACGTCAGCAGCGAGAGCGGAACCGGCAAAAGCGCCGAGAACTGCAACAGCAGCCAAAGTCTTTTTCATGATTTATCTCCTACTCATGCAGACCTCTGCATGAGATAAAGTTTTTGCAAAAACCGCCGGACTGGAACATGAGCTATGGACTCTTGCAAAGACATAGCTCAAATCCGGCGGAGTCCTTGCAGGACGGAGACGATCATGTCACTAGAGACTTTTGTGAGACAAGGAAACAGTGAAAGAAAGTGGCTTCGGGGGGGGGCAAACCCTAGGAAAAATTACAACACAGAGGATTGACAGAGAGAAAATCGACAATGAAAAACCCGCCTCAACCGAAGTTGAAGCGGGTTATATCCAATCAGTGAATCTCAGGAAGAGATCAGATTAGAACTTGTGGCGCAGGCCGACGATGAACGAATAAGCGCTGGGATTCCATTCCGTTTCAGCGACAGTCTCAGTATGACCTTCAACCTTGTCGTTCATGTAGGACACAACACCGTAGACGTCCGTACGCTTGCTAAACGGATAGCTGTAACCAGCCGACACAACCCAACGGGTAAAGTCGTAGTAGTTGCCCATGTCTTCGTTCACATCGGACTGTTCAGCATCCACGTAGCCAACGCCGAACATGGCCTTGCCGCCGGCCAACGGGGCATCAAGACCGAGGCCGATGCCGTAGCCAGTGTAGGTTGCGTTGGACAAATCATGAGGAGCCTCATTATTGGCGATGATGCCACCGAGGCTACTGGTTGTAACAGTGTCGAAGTACTGAGCGCCCAAGTAGACCTTGACGACTTCAAAGTCGTAGCTACCGCCGAAAGTCACAGTCAAGCTATCATCCTGACGGTCACCCCAGTACGTTCCCTTGCCATTGTTGCTGGCGTAATTGATGGAATCGACAGCGAGATAGGCGGACACGGGACCGTTGTCATAGGTGGCGCCAATGGCATAGAAGCGATCAGCTGTAGCTTCGTTTTCCACTGCAGTTCCAGTATGGTCGGCTTTGGCGTTACCCATGGAATACTGAGCATAGACCTTAAAACCGGCAAAGTCCGGGGTCTGGTAGGCAATCATATTGTCCCACTGGCTCGAGAGGGAGAAGATGTTGGAAGCCTGAGCAGTGTAGTCGCCGTAGGAGGTACCAAACGGGGAAAGGCGACCAATCAACGACCAGGAAGACTGACCGTTGTTGAGGGCACCCATGCGACCAAGGGCCAACTTACCGAATCCGCCTTGCAAGAAGAGGCTGGATTCACGATTGAACATTACGCCGTCGGCACCGGTGTCGGCATCAAAACCATTTTCAAGGATGAAGCCAACCGTCAGACCGTTACCCAGGTCTTCCGTGCCCTTGATGCCCCAACGGGAGCCGGAGCCGTTACCGGAATCCATCGTGAAGCTGTCGACATCCTTGACAGTGCTGTTGTCCATATCAACGTGGGAATAGTTCAAGCCAAGGTCAACGACACCATAGAGCTGAACGTCAGCAGCAAGAGCGGAACCGGCGAAAGCGCCGAGAACAGCAACAGCAGCCAAAGTCTTTTTCATGATTTATCTCCTAGTCTTTTTCTAGACTTGCAAGAGTTGAGTTTTTGCAAAAACCGCCGGACGGAACATGAGTGACGGACCCTTGCGAAGACGCACTCAATCCGGCGGAGTCCTTGCAGGACGGAGACGATCATGGCACCGAAAAGAATTCCCTTACAAGAAAATTATGAAAGTCAATAGCTCAGGGGGAGGGTAAACCCTTGGATAAAATGCAACACACAGGGTTGCAAAATGCGTTTAGGCGTATTTTCGGACGTTGTTGATACGTCGAAAGATGGGAGTTGACGACCATCTGAAGACCTTGGTCGAGCATGAAACCGCAGCGCTTTGCAAGTGCCCGTATTCAACGCCTCAGCCGCGGTTTGTTAGACTTCTCCGACAACAACAAAACCTAACAGGAGATCGATCATGCAAAGCATCCTTCCATGGATCGGCATTGTCATTCTGTTCTTGACGGGGTGGGCCGTTGTCAAGAAGTATCAGGTCAACATGGTGCTTTTGTTGGGCGGCTTGGCGCTCAACATTCTGGCGGTCGCCGGTGGTCTGACGTCTTTCCTTCCCAAAAATGCAGCAGCTACGGGGTTCGTCGGCTTTGATTTCATGGAACTGCTGCGCGCCATTTCACGTACGCAGATTGCCGGCGTCGGTTTCATCATCCTTGTTTCGGGCGGCTTTGCCGAATACATGAAGGCAATCGGCGCATCGGACCGTTTTGTGACGGTTTGCGCCAAGCCCTTGTCCCTTATTAAGAACCCGTACCTGATTTTGGCCGCGGTCTTCATCTTCGGCCACTGCTTGGGACTCATCATCACATCGGCCGCGGGTCTTGCGATGCTGATGGTCGTGACGGTTTATCCGCTCATTATTCGGGTGGGTTGTTCAAGTTTGGCGGCGGCTGCGGTTGTTGCAAGCGTACTTGCCATCGGTTATGCGCCGGCCTCAGGTGTGGCTGTGATGGCAGCCGAACTCGTGCATCTCGATCCCATCCAGTATTTGGTGCAGTACCAATTGCCGATGGCCGTTCCCACGATTCTTGCGATGGCTGTCGCTCACGTGGTGGTTCAGTATTGGTTTGACAAGCACGACAACATCAAGGGCGAAACAGCTGACCTGCAGGAGCTCGAAGAAAAGCGCAAGGTGCTTGAAAACGTTCCCGCGATCTATGCGGTGCTTCCGATCATCCCGATCGTGCTGCTGCTCATCTTCAACAAGATGGTGTATCAGAGCATCACGCTCAATGTGGCCACGGCCATGTTCATTGCCTGGGTGCTTTCCTTCTTCGTGGATTTGATCGTTCGTCGCGACGCCAAGAAGTCGTTTGACCTGAGCTTTGCGATGTTCAAGGGCATGGGCAGCATTCTTACGAGTACCGTGGGTCTTATCTTCGTGGCGGCTTTCTTTGCAACAGGTCTTCAGAACATCGGCATCGTCAATATGCTCATCGAAGGCGCCAAGCACATCGGTTTGGGCGAAACCGGTACGGGCGTGTTCCTGTCGGCTGTGATCGGCGTGGTGACGGTGCTTACGGGTTCGGGCGTTGCTGCTTTCACGAGTCTTGCGCACATCATTCCTGATGTGGCCGCGCATCTCAACAGCGACGGCATTTCGATCATGCTGATGATGCACACTGCTAGCGAAATGCTGCGCGCGATTTCGCCCGTGGCAGGCGTCGTCATCATCGTGGCCGGTTTTGCCAAGGTCAATCCGCTGACGATGGTCAAGCGCACGGCCATTCCGTGTTTGGTCGGCTACGTTACGATGCTCATCACAGTTTCCGTAATGTTCTAATTTGCTTCGGGTCGATTGCGTCGGTCGGCCTTTTTTTCATAGGCGGTGAGATATGGCTATCGAATTGACCGGAAAGGTCGAAGGAAGCGTTCGCGAGCACAATGAAGCGACGCTGCAGGCGGTGTGGGACAACGCGTTTTTGGTATTGCCTCATGAGCAAGATCCCGAGCACGTGATTGAAACGACGCCTGCGGCAGCCTGCAAAGAATGCTTCAGCGACCGCTATCCGACTTTGATGTTTGCGCATGGCAGCTCCGGCATCACGACGGCGATTCGGGAATTCGCGCGCTTCATTGCGCAGGAAACCGGCTGGGCCGTGGTGGTGCCGGATTCGATGCAGACACCCAATCGCATCACGTATACCTCTCCGGTTGCCAAAAGCGATTACGAAGCCGTTCATGCCATGCGCAGTGTTGAGCTTCTTTATGCGGCGCGCAGACTTTTTGAAGAGGCTTGGTTCGGGGGCGTTTATGCGGTGGGCGGTACCAGTGAGGGCGGTGTAGCTGCGGCGCGGTTTGACTCGACAGAGTTACCGATTCGGGAAAAGGCCAAATTGATCTTTTCATGGTCGTGCGAGGCCAATTACCATGTTGAAGCTCCGCGTTCGGTTTTGCCTGATGATTTGGCCGTCTTAAATGTCATGAGCCTCTGCGACAAATTCTTCAGTCGTGCGAATTCTTATCTCGATAACGATTCGGCATTCGGTTACGCACGGGAAGCTCTGCAGCACAATCCCAACGCATCCATTCTTCTGTTGCCGCAGGCTCCGCACACGCTTTTGAACCTTCCGCAGGTGCACGCTGCTGCTGCGGAGATTTTGCAACGAGTTGCCCAATAGTTGAGATCGTTGCAGTCGGGAAGTTTTCCTAGAATGCTAACTTTGGGAAGGTGTTCGGTGCTTCTTGGCAGCGACAAAAACTGATTTGGAGACTGTTCATGTTTGCTTTATGCCTGGCTCATTTGAGCGAGGTTGACGCCTGTTATGACTTAATTGAACAAGGCCGCGCTTTTCAGCGTAAACAAGGTTTTGTGCAATGGACGTCTGAATATCCGCAACGCGAGCACGTGGCGGCCGATATTGAAGCGGGCAGAGGTTATGTGCTCAGGGACGAATCCGGTTGCATTGCAGGCTACATTTGCATTGACTTCGGCGGAGAACCCGCTTACGACGTGATCAAGGGACAGTGGCGCTCTAAGGAGTCGAGCGGCGTTTTGCACCGTATGGCGATCAGTCCCGAGTTTCGCGGTCAGGGTCTAGGCGGTGTGATGTTGCGTGAATGTGCGCGCGTGTGTCTTGAAAAGGGAGTCTCGTATATCCGTGCCGATACGAGTCCGGAAAATACGCGTATGCAGCACGTTTTTGAAAAAGAAGGCTATCACCGCTGCGGTTTCATAGAGTTACGCGGATCGGACAAAATAGCCTACGACAAACTGCTCGGATAGAACTCTCGGGCGGCAGTCGGGTAGGTCAGGGAGAAGACCATATCGTTTGTTCGATCGGCAGCGTTTTTGCGCGATAGCCGCGATGCTCTCCGTTGACGGAGCGCTTTCCGCTGATCAATCTCCGAGTAGCGATGGTTCTGCAGAGCAACTTCAAGTTGATTTTGATTACCAACGGGGTGACATTGCGTCAGGTCAAGACGCGATCTGGGTGGAGGATGCTGCCGGAAAGTTAGTTTGTACGATTTATGTGACGCGTTTTACTGCAACACGCGGATTTTCCGACCGGACGGACGCCGATCGACTTGGGGGTCTCACGCTCATACTGATCAAATGACGTCCGCTGAGAGTGATGCTGTAAGCGGCGCTACTCCTTCAAGCGGAACTTTGTGCTACACCTGGAATGTCATCGATGAACAAGGCGAGCCCGTTCCCGCCGGCACCCACCGAGTTTTTCTGGAGCGCGCGTACTTTATTCGGTTACGGTTCAGTGGGGCGGGCTATGCGACCGAGTTGCTTTCCGTGGCGGTTCATAAGATCGGAACGCCCGAATGCAAAAACGGCATGATCACCAACGTCAAAATCAAGCATACGACAGCGGCAGAACCATAGTTGCCGCATCTCAAAACAAAATCGGCCGGCAAGCCGAATTTTGGCGTTTGCCGACCGATTACAGGTCAAGAGAATCGCGACTTGTACGTGGCGACTACTTCACAAGACCGTACTTCCACTGAGAGGTGCCGTACGCGTTGTAAACGTTCTTGTAGCCCGTTTCAATCAAAATCTTGGAAGCATTTTCGGCACGAACGCCGGATTTGCACTGTACCAAAACCTTGTCGTTGAGATTAGGAACGGCCTTGAGCTTCATGCCGGGCTTCAAAACCGACATCGGCACGTTGACGGCGCCCTTGACGTGACCTTCTGCGAATTCATCGGGTTCGCGAACGTCAATCAGAACCACGCCTTCTTCCATCATCTTCTTGGCCACATCCGGCGTCACCTTATGGTAGGACGGATGCACGTAAGTGAGCGGCTTGGCAGGCTGCGGATCCACCGGTTCCTGAGCGCAGGCGATGCCCATGGAAAGAACGGCGGTCATCATGGCGGTAAGGCCGATTCGCATCAAATTCATTTTTTATCTCCCGATTGAATTTATCTATGTACGCGTATGCAAGCGCGGTTAATGGATTTTCCGATCGGCCGAAAGGAGAGTCAATACGTCATTTGCTCAATTTGTCTTACGCAAGTAACCAAGCAATTGCTGAGAATTGGCGTCGTTCGGGCAATCGGACATACTCATGCCAACGTTTCTTTTTCTCGTAACGCGATGACAGACTGAGCCGAACAGACTGACTGAGGGTCTTTTGAGAGAGATTTCTTAGGCCGATCGTCGGAGGAGGACACCGACCTTCGACGTATTGAATCGCCGTTCGCGCTGGATTTACGATAAATCTCAGCGCGGAAGGCTTCAGGACTCTGACGAGGCCGGAAACCGGTTACCGCAACGTTGAAATTAGAGAAAAGGAAATTTGCAATGGCTCAGTTTATTAAGGATCGCTACGGCTTGCTGATTGACGGACAGTGGGTGGACGCCGAAAACGGAGAAACCTTTGTGACGACCAACCCGGCAAACGGTGAACAGCTCGCTGTCTGTGCTAACGCCTCTCCGGCCGATGTTGATCGCGCCGTTCAGGCCGCTCGAAAGGCGTTTCCCGCATGGGCGGCGAGGTCGCCGGCAGAACGTGCGGCGCTTTTGCTCAAGATTGCCGACAAGATCGACGAACGCGCCAAGGAGCTGGCTGCCGTTGAAACTCAAGATAACGGCAAGCCGATTCGCGAAACGACGCTCGTCGACGTTCCGCTGTCGTCGGATCATTTCCGCTATTTTGCGGGCTGCTTGCGCGCAGACGAGGGCGAAGCCGTCATGATCGATGAAAATTCGCTCTCCATGGTTCTGCGTGAACCGATCGGCGTGGTCGGCCAGATCATTCCATGGAACTTCCCGTTGCTGATGGGGGCCTGGAAGATTGCTCCGGCATTGGCCGCAGGCAACACGGTGGTGATCAAGTCTTCGTCCACGACGCCGCTTTCGCTTCTCGTGCTGGGTGAAATCCTCAATGACGTGCTTCCGGCAGGCGTCGTCAACATCATCACCGGTCGCGGCGCTTCGACCGGTCAGGCCATGCTCGATCATCCGGGTTTTGACAAGCTTGCCTTTACGGGCTCTACTGAGGTGGGCTACGACGTTGCCAAGGCTGCGGCCAACCGTCTGATTCCGGCAACGCTCGAACTCGGTGGCAAGTCGGCCAATATCTATTTTGACGACTGCCAGATTGACAAGGCTATCGAAGGCGCACAGATCGGCATTCTCTTTAACCAGGGTCAGGTGTGCTGCGCCGGTTCCCGCATTTTTGTGCAGGAAGGCATCTATGACGAATTCGTCGCTAAGCTTGTCGAAGCCTTTAAGGCCGTCAAGGTAGGCGATCCGATGGATATGCAGACCCAGATGGGCTCTCAGATCAACAAGCGTCAGCTCGAAAAGATTCTCGGCTGGGTTGAAACGGCCAAGAAGGAAGGAGCAACGGTTCTGGTTGGCGGCGAAGCTGCCAAGGTGCCCGGTTTTGAAGACGGCGCCTTTATGCAGCCGACGCTTCTCGGTAACGTCACCAACGACATGGCGGTGGCTCAGAACGAAATCTTCGGGCCGGTTGCCGTGGTGATCAAGTTCCGTACGGAAGAAGAGGTTGTCGCCATGGCCAACGACTCCGAATATGGTCTCGGCGGCGCCGTGTGGACCCGCGACATTAACCGTGCCCTGCGCGTGGCGCGAAGCGTTCGTACCGGCCGTATGTGGGTCAACACCTACAATGAATTGCCGGCTCACACGCCGTTTGGCGGCTACAAGAAGTCCGGCATCGGTCGCGAAACGCATAAGATGATGCTCGAGCACTACAGCCAGCACAAGAACATCTACATTTCTCTTTCGGAAGCAAAGAGAGGCTTCTTCTGATTTCCATCTCCTAACCTCAGCTCGTCTGTGCTGACTCAAACGCCTGGGACTCGTGAGTTCCGGGCGTTTTTGATAGGAGATGCAGAGCAAAGCAGAGTTTGGCAATCAATCACATTGTCTGGCGGCACCCGTCCAGTTTCTTCTCGGAAAGCCAATCTTTCACCGTTATGGCAACTTCCTGATTGTTCCTTTCGGCAAACGGAAAGTGCGAGTTGCCGCGAATGCCGATGTCAGGAAGACGGATCACTTTTGCATCGCCGCCGTGACGGTTAACTGCTGCGGCAAAGAGATCGGCCATTTCAGAAGCCGCGCGCCAATAATCGTTATGAGGATGATTGGTCGGCGCTTTCGGAATGTAGTCGCCGTAGAAGATCACGATAGGAAAGCGCGTGAGCTTCATAAATGCTTCCATTGACACTTCTTCGGCTTTCATGTCCCCGAAAAAGCCGGCGTTCGTGCACACTTTTTGCCAATTTCTGCCTTTGACGGAATTTTTATGTTGCCTCGAAAGGCTGACCTGTCCTTCGGCTTGAGTTGGATAAAGACAGAATTTTGTCTTTTTTTAAGACTATATATGATTTGTGAAATTACGCAGAAATGATCTTGGAATGAGGAGTCAGATCCACAAAAATCGCGGAAACGGAAAGAATGCGGAACAGATTCCGAATGAGTGAGCGACAGTCGACGTGGTCGTAAGCGAATTCGGCAATCAATAAAGGTCACGCCCGGAGAATTTTTCTGCGAGCGCGATCAAATATAAAAGATTACAAATAGGCGGTTATTTTTTCGCTAAACGGCCGTATTCCTGTCCTATCAGAAGGTGAGGCAGCTGCCGCTGAAGCGAAACGATTTAGTTGGATCCGGCATTGCGAAAGGCCTTGGGCGACATGCCGAAGTGTTTCTTGACGTATCTCGTAAAGTAAGACGCTGAAGAAAACGAAAGCTCTTCGGCAATTTGCGCAACAGAGAGTCGTTTGTCGGCGAGCAGTTTCGCAATCTCCTGAAGCGTAAAGAGGTCGATGAAGTAACCTGCGCTGCGTCCGCTTGCTCGCCGACAGATTTCCGAGAGGTAGTGCGGCGTGACGCATAGCTTTTCGGCGTACCAATCCAGATTTCGGTAATGGCGAAAACTGCCGCTGGCCAGTTCTTCGGTGAAGCGGCGAAGCAGGTCTGCTGCGCGCGTCGGGAAGTCTTCCGGCAGACAATTGCGCGCGTGGATGTCGTAGAGGTCAAGAATGTGTGCTGCAAGCAGATGCCCGACCATTTCCTCGTGAAAGTAGTGTCCGGTTGCAAGCCACCGCTCGTGCAGTCGTTCGATGTCGGTTCGGCAGCGCATGAAATCTGCTTCGGCCAGACGCATCACAGGATTTTGCAATAGCGACAAGTGACCGATGATGCCGTAGTTTGAGCGTAGTGCCAGTCGGTTGCCGATGGAAGGAGACAGTGAAAAGAGCAGCGCCTTGAAGTCGCTTGAGGCCGCAAAGTCCTGAGCAAGCGCCGCATTGGGCAGAATGATGTAGTCGCCCGGAGCCGCGTTGTAGCGCGTGGCCTGGTGTAGAAAACTTAAGTTTCCTTGCGTGAGCACGATATGCATGATGCGAGACGAACCGATGTCGTGCAGCAATTCCGACAGATCGCTGTAAAAACGCAACGCGGTGTCGTTCCGGTTTGTTGGCGTTTCGATGGTGTTTGCGTTCGACAAGGTTGATCTCCGAAAACCACGAAAAGTGACATTTTCTCCCTTATTTGGCTCTTTCGCCTAAAGACGAAAATTCCTAGGATTTCAGACGAAGAAGTGCGGTGTTAATCGCATAGAGATCTGAAAAGCAAAGGAAATTTGAGTATGAGAGAAATTCGTCTGAATAACGGCGTCATGATGCCGTCTGTTGGTTTCGGAGTCTATCAGATCGACAAAAGTGAAACGAAGGCGGACGTTCTTGAAGCGCTGGAAGTCGGCTATCGCATGATTGATACGGCGGCCAGTTACTTCAACGAGCGCGAAGTGGGTGAGGCGATTTGTGAAAGCGGACTGCCGCGCGAATCCGTTTTCGTCACAAGCAAGCTGTGGGTGCAGGACTACGAATATGACGACGCGCTGCGCGCTTTTGATCGCTCCTTATCCGAACTCGGTCTTGACTACATTGACCTCTATCTCCTGCACAAGCCTTACGGCAATTACTACGCCGCCTGGCGTGCTCTTGAGCGCTTGCACAAGGAAGGCCGCATTCGTGCGATCGGCGTGACGAGCTTTTCCAACGAACGTCTGCAGGATCTGTTCCTGCACAACGAAGTCAAGCCCGCGGTCAATCAGATCGAAACGCATCCCTTCCAACAGCAAAAGGACGCCAACGCTTTTCTGAAGGCCGAAGGCATCGTGCACGAAGCCTGGGCTCCTTTTGCCGAAGGCCAGAAGAATGTCTTTGCCCATCCGGTGCTCACTGGCATCGCTGCTTCGCACGGCAAGAGCGTCGCGGCTGTCATTTTGCGCTGGCTCAATCAACGAGGCGTCGTTGTGATTCCGAAGAGCATTCGCGCTGATCGCATCCGCGAGAACTTCAACATTTTTGATTTCCGCTTGTCTGATGCCGAAATGGCGGCCATCTCTGCTTTGGACGAAAAGAAGAGCCCCATTTACGACGATATGGATCTTGCAACCGTGCGTGCGATCGGCACTTACAAGATTCACGATTAAAAAGGAGGCAGCAACATGAAGACGATTACGCTTAATAACGGCGTTGAAATGCCGTTGCAAGGTTTCGGGGTTTTTCAGATTTCTCCGCAGGATTGTGAAGCGGCCGTTCGAAGCGCGCTTGATGTCGGCTACCGCATGATTGATACAGCGCAGGCTTACTACAACGAAGCTGCTGTCGGTCGCGCCTGGCGCACGAGCGGCATTGCGCGCGAAGATCTGTTTCTTGTCACCAAAGTGTGGATTTCCAACGCCGGCGACGAGCGTGCGGCAAGGAGCATCGACGAGTCGCTCAGAAAGCTTGAGACCGACTACATTGATCTTTTGCTGATCCACCAGCCTTTCGGCGATTACTACGGCACGTATCGTGCGATGCAAAAAGCGTTGGAGGCGAGCAAAGTCCGGGCGATCGGACTGAGCAACTTTGTCGACGCACGCTTTGTGGACCTTGTCGAAAATATGGAAGTCAAGCCCGCCGTCTTGCAGCTCGAAACCCACGTGTTTTCTCAGCAAAAGCGTATGCGCGAGCTGATGGCTCCTTACGGCACGCGTCTGATGGCCTGGGCGCCGCTTGCCGAAGGCAGAAACGGTATCTTTACGCATCCTACGTTAACGGTAATCGGTGCAAAGTACGGCAAGACGGCAGCTCAGACGGCACTGCGCTTTTTGATGGCCGAGGACGTCATCGCGATTCCGAAGTCGGTGCACCGCGAACGTCTCGTAGAGAACTTCTCGATTGATGACTTTGAACTTTCCGCCGAAGATCTTGACGCCATTCGGGCGCTTGACGGAGGAAAGCCCATGTTTGCCGATTTCAATGATCCGACGCTGGCGAAGTTCCTGTTGGAGTACGACGCAAAGTTCAACCCGGAGCGTCAGTAGGAAATACCGACTGACCAACGAAAAAGCCTTCCCCGAGGAAGACGAGGAAGGCTAGCAAAAAGCCGGCAGTCCGAGCGGATGGAACCTTGACGGCCTGACGCGTGTTACCGATTTATTTCAAAAGTTCCTTGGGCGGTTCTTCGCCGAACCACTTCACGTACATTTTGGTGAATTCGCCGCTGGTGCGCGCCTTGTCGATGGCCGCGTCAATGGCCTTCATCAACTCAGGCTTATTCTTGCTCACGGGGAAACCGAAGGATTCGCTGTTGAGAACCGTCGGCAGGTGATAGTAGGTCTTGGCGGTCTCAGGGCGAACGGCAAGGAAGTAAGCTGTCACGGGGCGATCGGTGATCACGGCTTTGCAGCCCTTGTTGCCGAGCTCGAGATAAGCGTCGTTGATCGTGTTGAAGTTGCGAACCTTCGCGCCCGGGACTTTGGCGGCCCGCATGGAACCCGACGTGCCGATCTGAGCGCAGATCGTGCAGTTTTCAATGTCCTTGACGCTCTTGATCTTATCCTTGTCTTCGGCGCGCACGAGAATCGACAGACCGGAGATGTAGTAGGGCTTGGAGAACAAAACGCGCTTGGCCCGTTCCGGAGTGATCGTAAAGGCTGAGGCGCCGACATCGGTGATGCCTGTGAGCATCGACGGAATGATGGCGTCAAAGCCCATGTTGGTCACTTCAAGCTTGCGGCCCATTTCTTTTGCCACGTACTCGAGCAGGTCAATTTCAAAGCCTTTGAGTTTGCCCGTTTCGCTGTCAAAGAAGACAAACGGCGCGTATGTGCTCTCGCAGGCCATGCGAAGCACCTTGGCATCTTCGGCGTGAGCCTGAACCGAGAGGGCGGCGGCAGCGGCGCAGACAACGGCCGCGATGGTCTTTTTCATGTGTCGTGACTCCCTTGTGTTTTTTTGTATTCACAACAAACGCGCAAAGACTAACAACAAACACAGGGTATCGGACTACGACTTTTTCGTTACCGTATCCGATCGAAGTCAAAAAAGTTGAAATTGATCGGGCAATAAATGTCGGCAAGGTTGCGATTGGCTTTGCAAACCTTGCATTGATGCTTGATCTAAATGCGCAAGCTATTGAGATTTTTCTGCATTCCGATTGATGCGAAACAGCTGAAAATAACTTCAACGGCATTTTGTCGACTGGAGGAAAAGAAATGAAGCGCAGAGTATTGATCGGCGGCGCGATGGCCGCAGGAGTCGCAGCCGGATTGCCGATTGCCTCGGCCGCACCGGAAAAGACCGGCAAGGCGGTACGTGCGATTGCCAAGGTTGACGACGGCAGCGTTGTGAACGTTCCGCTTGCCAAGCGCACGGGGCCGAAGTCGGTGGTCTATTTCACTCGTGATTTGTCAGCTGACGGCTTGCGCAAGATCGTTGCCAAGGTCTCGTCCGTTCTCACCGGCAAGGTGGCTGTGAAGCTGCACACCGGTGAAAAGGGAGGCCCCAACATCCTGCCGCGCGAGTGGGTTAAAGAGCTTCTTGCAAACGACATCAAGAACGCCACGATCGTCGAGACCAACACTTATTATCCGGGGGATCGCGATACAACGGCCAAGCACCTTGACACGCTCAAGGTCAACGGCTGGACGTTTGCGCCCGTGGACATCATGGATGCCGACGGCACCGCGATGATTCCGGTCAAAGGCGCCAAGCACATCAAGGAAATCAGTGTGGGCAAGGGTTTGCTGAAGTATGACAGTCTCCTGACGCTTACGCACTTCAAGGGACACACGATGGGTGGCTTCGGTGGCTCGAACAAGAACATTTCCATCGGCTGCGCCGATGCACACACCGGTAAGAAACAGTTGCACGCCGGAGCTACCGGTCAGCAGTGGGGTGTTACCGGCCGTGAATTCATGGAAAACATGGTCGATGCCACCAAAGGCATCACCGACCACTTCAAGGGACACGTCTGTTACGTCAATGTTCTGCGCCGCATGAGCGTGGATTGTGACTGCGCAGGAACGTCAGCCGAACTGCCTCGAGTGCCTGACATCGGGATATTTGCTTCGCTGGATCTGCTCGCGGTGGAACAGGCCTCCGTGGATGCCGTCTATGATCTGGGAGAGGCGAGCGCGCCGCTGCGTGAACGCATCGAAACGCGTCATGGTTTGCGCCAGCTCTCGGCCATGCGTGAAATTGGGCTGGGAAGCGAAAACTACGAGATCGTGGATCTGGACAAGGCCTAAACCGCGTTAGAACCTCTGATTTTGGACTCCGAGTCGCACGATCAGTACCGATCAAGGCGGCTCGGAGTTTTTTCCGGCTGGGCAGAACTTTCTGCCAGACGATGCAATGTTTTTCTTGAGCACCGAAAAAAGGAAGCTTACTAGCCGCCGGCAATGAACGCTCTGGCGCCGGACCCCATGAACTGTACGCCGATGCAGATCAAGAAAAAGCCGATGAGTTTGCTAAAGACAGCCATGCCCGAGGGACCCATACGGGTTGCACAGAATTCGCTTGAGCGCAGCGTGACCCAGGCGATGATGCTCGTGACCAGGATGGCCAGCGTGGTGAGCAGGAACGTTTCTGCCATGGAGGCAAATTCGGGAGCTTCCGCAATTTTTGTGGAGTAGCCGATGACGACGGCGATGGTGCCCGGTCCGGCGATACCGGGCATTGCCAGCGGGAAGAACGAATAGTCCTCCTTACCGCGCTGAACCGCCGGGGCATTGTTGGGGCCTTGGCCTCCGAACAGCATTTGTGTGCCGATGATTGCGATCACAAAGCCGCCCGCAACGCGCATGGCGCCGAAACTGATGCCGAAAAAGGAAAGGATCAGATTGCCGCCGATGAGGCTCACGAACATCACCGCAAACGAGTAGATAGCGGCAAGATTGGCCTGTTGCTTGCGTTGTTCGTGCGTCATACCCGCCGCAAGACTCATGAAGAGCGGAATTTTGGAAAGCGGATTGGTGATGACGACCAGCGAAATAAGTGCGCCGAGAAAATACTTGAAGCTGACGGAGTCCAGCATGATAAGCACCGATTTCGGGAAACAGAACCGAAACGAATGAGCTGCCTTTTAGTGACAGCGGATATTGTAATTCGGCGCATCATACCAATGCCGTTAGAAATTGCTAAGCGGCGCGAAAATTCGTGCACAACATTGCGGCAAAACTGCAAATGCGTTTGAGCAGAAAAAGAACTCCGGCTCGATTGAAATACCGGTCAGTCTTCGTTTCTCATAACAGCTCGGGCCGAACAGCAGCGCGGCAACATCGGAACTTCTTCTGTGCGCGAAGCCGTTGCATCGGGCAACTTCGGCATGAGAGAGAGCGTCACCAGCAAGTGCGGCTGCATCAGGGGCTCTTTGGGAAACGCTTTTTTGAGCGCAGCATGAAATTGTTCATCCAGCGCGATTTGCAGGGAGGGAACATCCGGTCCCTCGGCACAGATCGGGTTCTTCCGATCGAAGTCGTAGCAGCGGGCCGCAAACTTCTGCGCATTTTTGTCAAACGCCACCAGTACTTCGGTTTTGATCGACAGGCCGAGGTGTACGGCCAGTTTCCAGCCGGGCAGACGCAGGGGGTAAGCAAGCGCAAAAGACATGCGGTTTCCTTCGGATTAAAGAGGATAAGTCCCACGCATTTTAGAGGCGGCCGACACGTTGCGAGCCCGCAGGAAAAGAAAACACACAAATATTGCGGCACCGCTTGCTTCGTGCTTGCGCAGGCAGGGCTGCGAAAACGAAAATCGCGCTGTCTTGGGCTACGTCAAAAAATGACGTCGTCTTTACAGGGAAAAGCCCGCTGACAGGGCGAGTCGGCAAATTTTGTCCCTGTCAAAGAAAGCAGGTCATTACTAAAATTCTTAGATTGACTTTCGTGAAGACGGCACAGACCGTCGCCCTAGGAGTCAAACGCAACATCTAACCACAAAAAGGAGAAGTGCTATGTTTGGCGTCGTCATTACGCTGCTGGCAGTCGTACTGCTCGCGTACTTCGTTATCAAAAACTACTATCCGCCTGTCATTCTTCTGGTGCTGGCTCTCGTCTTGCTGCTGATCGGTGCCTTTATGGGTAACCCGCCGGTTTCGGCCAAGACCGCCACCAACTTCCTCGGCTTTGACCTTGCTCAGGCCTTCACCGACCTCACCAAGAGCCGTATCGGCGGTCTGGGCCTCAATATCATGGCCATCGGCGGGTTCTCGTTCTACATGAACAAAATCGGCGCCTCCACGGCTCTCGTGAAGCTTTGCGTGCGTCCGCTTTCGGCCATTCATTCGCCGTACGTGCTGCTTGGTCTGACCTATGTTGTGGGCCAGTGCATGGCGCTTTTCATTAATTCCGCCGTCGGCCTCGGTCTGTTGCTGATGGCTTCGGTCTATCCGTTGCTCGTTCAGTTGGGTGTTCGCCGCGCCGCTGCCGCCGCCGTGATCGGTTCGACCTGCTGCCTGGACTTGGGTCCGAGCTCGTCCAACGCCATGCGCGCCGCCGACCTTGTCAATACCGACGTTGTGACGTACTTCGTGACGGGCCAGATCCCGGTTGCCATCTGCATCATTATTGCTGTGGCTGTGGGGCACGCTTTGGTGCAACGTTGGTTTGACCGCCGTGAGGCTGCCAAGGGCATCAAGGATGACACGAGCACCGTTGCCGGCGAAACCAAGGATGCCTTTGCCGACGCCGGTCCCGCTCACTACGCCATTCTGCCGATTCTGCCCTTGTTCCTGCTGATCATCTTCTCGCCGATGGTCTACAACGGCATCAAACTCGGTCTGGTGACAGCCATTGTGGTTTCAATTCTGATCGCCTTCCTGGTCGATCTCGTCACCCGCCGTGCCTTCAAGGACGTTTGCAAGAGCTTCCAGGCCTTCTTTGAAGGCATGGGCAAGGTCTTTACGTCGACCGTTTCGCTCATCATCTGTGCTGAACTCTTCGCTTTCGGTCTTACCAAGATCGGCGGCATCTCCACGATGATTCAGATGGCCGCCGCCCAGCAGGACGTCGGTCTGTATCTCATGCTCTTCGTGATGATGGGCATCATGGCCATCGCCACGATCGTGACGGGCTCGGGCAACTCTGCCTTCTTTGCCTTCTCGCCGCTGCTTCCCGAAGCCGCTGCAAGCGTCGGCTACAACACGATGGCTCTGGTTGTGCCCGTGCAGCTTGCCGCCAGTCTGGCTCGTCCGATGAGCCCGATTTCCGGCGTCATCATCGCTGTGTCCGGTATTGCAGGCTTGACGCCCATTGAACTCATCCGTCGCACGATTCCCGTGATGGTCCTAGGTATGATCGTCAACGTCATCGCTGCTCAAATCTTCCTCTAATACGCTAGGAGAGAAACAAATGGCATTGCTTATCAAAGGTGCGCACGTTTATGCGCCTGAAGACCTCGGCATTTGCGACGTTCTGACCGTCGGCAAACAGGTTGTTGCCGTCGGCAAGGACCTGACGGCAACACTGCCCGAACTCGAAACGATCGACGCCAAAGGGTTGATTCTCACGCCGGGCTTTATTGATCAGCACATCCACGTCACGGGCGGCGGCGGCGAAGGCGGTCCCAAGACGCGTACGCCGGAATTGGTTTTGTCCGAGCTGATCGCCTGCGGCACCACCAGCGTGGTGGGCGTGTCGGGTACCGACGCGAGCCGCTCCATGCCCAATCTGCTCGGCAAGGTTCGCGCTCTTCAGGCCGAAGGCGTTTCGGCTTGGATGTACACGAGCAACTATGCCTATCCTCCGACGACGCTCACGAGTTGCGTGCGCGATGACCTGTATTTCGTTCCGGAAGTATTGGGCGTCAAGATCGCCATGGGCGACCATCGCTCGAGCTTCCCCACGCAGGAAGAAGTGATGCGTCTTCTCACGCAGATTCGCGTGGGCGCTATGGTGGCGGGCAAGCTCGGTGTGCTGCACATCCATCTCGGCAACATCGTCGGTCCCTTCGATATGTTGCTTGAGTGCGTCAAGCGCGGCATGCCGATTCAGCACATCCGTCCGACGCACTGTGCGCGTCACCCCGATGTCTTCAAGGGCGCTATCGAATTCGGTCTTGCCGGCGGCTACGTCGACATCACCACGGGCGGCTCCTGCGCGGTCGGCACGCCTGCTCACGGCGTGAAGTCTGTACTGGAAGCCGGAGTGGCGGCCGATCACATCACGATGAGTTCCGACGGACACGGTTCCGTGCCGCGCTTCAACGACAAGGGCGAAATGATCGGCTTGGGAGTGGGCGGCGTAGCCTGCAACCTCAAGGAAGTCAAGCGCCTGATCGGCGAACTCGATGTGCCGATGACCACGGCTCTCTCCGTGATCACGAGCAACGTTGCCAAGGCTCTGCAGCTGCCCGGCAAGGGCGTGGTGAAGGCCGGCAACTGCGCCGACCTTAACCTCTTTGACGAAAACATGAATCTGGTTCATGTCTTTGCCAAGGGACGCCAGATGATGAAAGACGGTGAAATCATCGTCAAGGGCACGTTTGAGGAATAATCATTCTTTGAATGCCTAAACGAAGTCCGTGCCGTGTTTTCAACATACGGCACGGATTTTTTGCAAGAATTCCTCAAACATTGAACCGCACTGCAGACCATCGAGGAAAACTCGTGCCGCTTTTTCACCACACATCTGACGCTTGTAAGCGCAAGACTGACGATGCCGGTTCGTTCGGTCGGCTGGCTTTGACATGTGTGGCCGCGGGGTGCATCGCTATTGCCCCGGCTTTTTCTGCAGATGCCCCGACGACAGCGGACTCTTCGGCCGTGACGGCGCAGACCCCGGCACTGCTTCTCGATAACGTTGATGTCTTGTCGTCGGCGTCGTTATCCACAACAACGCCCGTGACGATCGGAAAAGGGGAGTCTTGGGCAGTTCCCGCCGAAGGCGGAATGCATCCGGTGGTGACGATCGGCGTGCCCGACACTGCCGACTTGGGTCGCGAGCGCCCGATGATGATATCGACGATCGAGCGGCTGAGCCGAGCCATGCCGGGAACCGAGTTTCGACTGCGTGTGATTCTGTCGGCCGACGGCAATGCGCAACTCAATATAGTCAAGCCTGACTTCATGTTTGCGCCGGCTGGTGCCGATGCCGTCTGGCACCTAGAAGGCATTGAATCGTATCGCATTGCGACCCGCAAAAGAGCCTCGGCCAAAGAGGCCGACAAGAGCGTCGGTTCCGTGTTGGTGACGCTCAAGAGCCGAGGCGATCTTCAAGACATCGGGGACTTGAAAAGCAAGACGGTTGCGGCCGGACTGCCCGATTCGGTACCGGGGTGGCTCGCCGCGCTCGGAGAAGTGCAGAAAGCCGGTTACGATCCGGACGAATTCTTCGGCAAGAGCGAATTCCTTTTTGAGTATTACCCGGAGATTCTCGCATCGCTTTGGGGTGGCAAGGCCGATGTGGTAGTTCTTCCGACCTGTATGCTTGAAGCACTTGAGAAAGACGGGCTTGTGGCGACCGATCAGCTCAAAGTGCTGCACGACAAAAGCGACGAAGCCTTGGCCTGCAAGCGTTCGACCGATCTCTATCCGGACCTCAGTCTCGTGGGCTTTTCTTGGACGCCCGAAAAAATGGCGCGCGACGTGACAGTGGCATTGATGTCACAGAAAACCGACGCGCCGTACGAGTGGCTCTCCTACGTATCGCACGCCAACGTCGATGAGCTTTTCAGGGACTTGAAAGCCGGTCCCTACAGCTATTTGAGAGACTTCAGCCTCAAGGCGCTTTACGCACGCCACACGGTTGCCTTCTGGGCCGTCGGAGCGATCCTGTTGTCGCTTGTGTTTTATGGCGCTCTTTTGCAGATTCTGGTGCGTCGTCGTACGCGAGAGCTTTCCGAAACACTTGAGCAACAGCGTCGTATGGAAGTCGAAGCGCGAGAACACCGACGTCGTCTGGGGCACTTGGAGCGCCGCAACATCGTCAATCAGATGTCCGGAATGATCGCGCATGAAATCAATTCGCCCGTGGGCGCCATCTGCAACTTCAAGGCCATTTTGGATCTTCTTTTAAGCGATGAGTCTCGTCGCGATGCAAACATCCGCGTGGCCCTCGACGGCATTGAAAGCGAAGCGCAGCGCATTGCGGGAATCGTCGGCCGCGTGCGCAGCTACGCCAAAAAGCAAAAACACGCGCACAAACAGTGTGATTTGGTCGACATCTCCAAGCGTGCCGTCCGTGCGTTTTACGTGAGCTCCCCTGCCAAGGCCGTTATTCAGGAACGCTACGAAGTCGAGTCGGCTCCGTTGCTAGGCGACTCGCTTGAGCTTGAACTTCTCGTTTTGAACCTCATCCGCAATGCAAGTGAAGTTGAGCCGCAAAAAGGCGGGCGCGTGCGCGTTGAAGTGACCGTTCGACACGACGACGAGGGGCGCTCTTGTGTGGAAGTACAGGACAACGGCAAGACGCTTACCGATGAAGAACTTGAACGACTGACGAAAATGATGCAAAGCGTCAAACCCGAAGGCCTCGGCATGGGACTTTCGATTGTGCGCGGCATCGCCGACAGCCACGGCGCTGAACTCGATTTCCGCCGAGGTGATACCTGCGGGCTCAAGGTGATGGTCACGTTTGAAGCGGTAGCCGACTACAGCGAGAGTTCGACGATACCCAACGAAACGAAGGAAGCGACATGACAACGAACGTTCCTCTGATCCGCCTGGTTGACGACGACGAACTCTTTCGAGTCTCCCAGATGATGCTTCTCAAAACGAGGGGTTGGGAAGTGGAGTATTACGAAAGCGGCGAAGCTTTTCTGGAAAAAGCCGATCTCAAGCGGCCGGGCTGCATCATTCTTGACGTGCGCATGGAGGGACTCACCGGCATGCAAGTGCATCGGGAACTGGTCGAGCGCGGATGCAAGCTTGCGGTCATTTTCCTGACCGGTCACGGCGACATTCCGATGGCAGTGCGCGCCATGCAGCGCGGTGCCGTCAGTTTCCTGGAAAAGCCCGTCAAACCTTTCGATTTGCTTGAAGTTGTGCAAAAAGCGGTGGACGCTTCTTTGGCTGATGCCCAGCGCGAAGAAGAGGCTTCGAAAAACCGAGCGCTTTTTGACGAGCTCACAGCCCGCGAAAAGGAAATCGTGATGCGGGCCGCTCTCGATACCCCAAATAAGGTCATCGCTCGGGAACTCGGCATTGCCGAACCGACGGTCAAAATGCACCGCGCCAACGCTTTTGCAAAATTGGGCGTCAAGAGTCCGCTTGAAGCCTATCGTGCACTTGAGCGCATGGGCGTGATTGCGGAGAACGCCGATAAAACGGAAGACGGAGCGTAAGACATGAGGCGTCGGGACTGTCTCACGGGACTTTGTGCGCTTGCCGGTTTGCAGTTTGTGCCGCAAACCGTTTTTGGTTTGCCGAAGCCGATTGAAGAATCGTCGGAGAACACGTCTATTTACGACGTAGTGGTTGTCGGGACGGGGTTGGCCGGCCATTGTGCCGCGATTTCCGCTAAGGAAGCAGGTGCCGAAAGGGTTTTGATGATCGACAAGGCTCCTTTGGTGGGCGGACACTCGGCACTTGCCAGCGGATCCATAGCCTTTGTGGACGAAAAGCGGCAGGCTGCCCAGGGCATTGTTGACTCGGTCGATCGGTTTGTATCAGACGCGCGTATTGCCGGAGGCGACATCAACGAAGAGAGCGTACGCCTGATTGCCGAGAAGTCAGGCCCCGGACTCGATTGGTTGGAAAGCCAAGGCATTCGGTTTTCCACGAATATCTTCCAAGCATACGGCGGCATGCATCCGCGCTGCGTCACTGCGTTTGGAAACATGGGGGCGCGACGCTACATTTTCCAGCTCCATGCCCGATCTCGTGAACTTGGCATAGAAACCCGGCTGATGACGCGGGCTGTGGGATTGCACCGCTTTGAAGACGACAAGCTTACCCTGCGGCTTGTCGATGAGAAAACCAAATCGGAATACATTCTTCAGAGTCGGTCCGTGGTGCTGGCAACCGGAGGTTTCGGAGCCAATTTGCCGCTTCGTATGCGCTACAACGCCAACCTCGATCTAGAAATTGCCACCACGGCCAATCCACACGGTCTGGTCAAAGACACGGCAACGGGTGACGGACTCTTTCTTGCCAAGGAGCTGGGAGCTGCCTGGATCGGAATGGAAAACATCGTGCTGCTGAGCTATTGGGGCGGGCGCATGCTCGACTATCAGGGGGCGGAAATCTATGTCGACCACGAGGGCCGCCGTTTTGTCGATGAAACGACCACAACGAGCAAAATTGCCCGGGCCATTTTGCAGTTGCCCGGCCGATCCATGTACGTGATTACGGATGCCAAATCGGCCAAAGGCGTCAACGTGGGCGCCAAGATCACCGCGGGGAGCATCAGACTCTCTGAGTCGATTGCCCAGATGGCTCGTGACATGAAGGTGTCGGTCTCAGAACTTGAGCGCACCATTCGAGACTACAACGCTCATGCTGTCGCACAAACGCCCGACTCATTCGGCCGCACGGTCTATACGCAGACGATCGACAAGCCGCCGTTTTACTGGGGACAGGAACGGTTGATGATTCACGCTACGCTAGGCGGCCTTAAAACCGATTTGCACGGTCGCGTCAAAACCGAAGCCGATTCAGTGATTGACGGACTTTTTGCCGCAGGAGAGGTCGTCGGCGGCATATGGGGCAAAGACCGACTCGGCGGTACGGGACTTTTGCAGTGCGTGGTGATGGGAAGAGAAGCTGGTTTATCTGCAGCCCGAATTGCGGGACAAGACTGAAATTTGTTCTGTCCACAGTTGTTTTGAAAACGAAAAAAAACGCCCGCATCCCAGGAGAAAAGGATGCGGGCGCCGTTAGGAGATAAAGTCAGCTCTAGGCTTAGGCCTTCATCTTGGCGAACTGTTCGCCGGCGATCATGCCGAAGGTCAGAGCATCAATCACGGCCACGGTGCCGAGACGCGATGCGCCGTGCACGCCGCCCGTCACTTCACCGCCAGCGTACAGACCCTTGATCGGGGCGTGAGTCGTGGCGCTGATCACCTGGGCGTTGTTGTTGATCATCACGCCGCCCATGGTGTGGTGAATCTTCGGGCAGACTTCAATGCCGTAGAACGGGGGCTTGGAAACGTCCAGACCCTTGTTGAACTTAAGAATGCGGTGGAAGTCCTTGTCAGTGCCTTCCTTCACGAAGTTGTTGAACTTCTTGACTTCGGCAAGGAACGCGTCCTGCTTGATGCCGAAATGCTTGGCCAGAGCTTCGAGAGTGTCGAACTTCTTGACCGTGCCCATTTCGAGCGGCAGACGCACGAAGGACGGGTTGATGGCCTTGACGATGGCGTCGTCGCAGACGGCGATCGGGTAGTTCTTGTCGTTGCCGATGACCTTGAACATGGCGTCAGCCTTGATCTTGCGGCCGGCGTGTTCGTCCATGAAGCGCTTGCCGGTCTTGCGGTCGACCACGAGGCCCAAGTCCATGCAGGCGTGGTTGGTGAAGTTCACGGAAACACCGAAGCCCTTTTCGTTGGGGTTGCAGTAGGGAAGGAACTGCAGCCAGCACAGCTGAACCGGAGCGGCGCCGATGCCCAGAGCCTTGATCAGCACGCCGGCAGTAGCACCGGGCTGATTGGTGGAGTCGGTGGAGGGCACCACGCGCGGATCCTGAATCTGACGGAACCAGATGTCGCGGGAGAAGCCGCCGGCGGCGAGCATGACGCCGAGCTTGGCGCGAACGGTGTGGCTCTTGCCGGTCTTGTTTTCCAGGTCGTCGCTCACGAGCTTGTTGTTGAAGCGGTAGCCGGAACGATAGGTAACGCCGAGAACTTCACTCTTGTCGTCGCTCACGATGAAGTCGTCGAACTTGGCACGGGTGCGAATAACGACGTTCTTGATCTTCTTCAATTCGGCGTGCATCGGACGGATGTAGCCGGAGCCCGAACCCGCCTTGATTTCGTAGGAGCGGGGAACGGAGTGGCCGCCTTCAAAGAGCATGTGGTTGGGCACGAATTCGCAACCGCAGTCAACCACCATCTTGATCGTGTCGTTGCAACGATCAGCGATCGTGGCAAGCAGGTTGGTGTGGTTGATGCCGAGACCATCGCGCAGGCAGTCTTCAATGAAGAGTTCCTTGCTGTCCTTGATGCCCTGAGCCTTCTGAACCGGATTGCAGGGGCAGGCAACGTTGCCGCCGCAGATGGCGGAGTTGCCGCCGACGACGCTCATCTTTTCGAGCATCAGCACGCGCAGACCGGCGCGACCGGCCTTGAGAGCGCAGGCCATGCCGGCAAAACCGGAACCGATGATGACGACGTCGAATTCTTCTTCATACGACTTGACGGCGGAAGCTGGGATGCCGGCATTGGCAGCAGCAGCGGCCATGATGGCGCCGGAGGCGGCGACGGCCGATTTCAGAAAACCGCGGCGGGAAGTGTCAACGTTTTCCATGGTGAATCCTTTTGTGGTTGTTTGAAGTGTCTTAGGAAACGGCTTGTTAAGCGCCGCGGGTGTGAGGAGCAGTTCTTGTTGTTGTGCGTCTTGCGCCCCGGCGTTTTTGCCTTTCAGCGGAATTCTCAACCGATGCGTTGCCGTTCACTACATCCCGCGGGATGCATACCGAGGGATGTAGTCGACGCCTGACCCTCTCTGCACAATTGCTTCCGAAGTCAATCCCCATCCTCAAACCGCTCGCTGCTGCAGCGGTTTCATCCGAATTTTTTTCCGGGAGAACAGAACATGTCGAAAATGACCGGGACCGCCAAGTCAGTTTTATTTGCTTCTCTTTGTGCGCTTTTTGCCGCTTCGCTTCCGGCGAGCGCTGCCGACAACTTCCTTGCCGATCGCCACAAGGCAAAAGGCTTGAGTTGCCAGATGTGCCATGGCCAGGATATGAAGAATCCGCAGACGCCCACCATCGAAACTTGTACGACGTGCCATCAGAAGGACGCGCTTGTGAAAAAGACCGCAAAGGTCAAGCCCACCAACCCTCACGTTTCTCCGCACTACGGCCAGGACTTGGAGTGCACGAACTGCCATATGGGTCATATGGAGCCCGAAAACTTCTGCAATCAGTGCCACCAGTTTGATTTCAAGGTGCGCTGAGAAATCAATACCCAATACCGAACCAAAGGTTGATCGATTGTTTTATCGCTGACAAAAGAAAGGAAAGAAAATGCACGCGATGAAAAAGACAATGCTTGCCGCTGCAGCGGCTTTAGGAGCCACTGCAGCTTGCGCTGCCGACGTTACCGTTTACGGTCTGGTTGATTACGGTCTGATGTATACCGGTACAGATAACGGTTCAAATACGAGCCATGTGACGGAAATGACTTCCGGTAAGAATCTGGGCTCCCGCTTCGGCTTTAAGGGTTCCGAAGATCTCGGCAACGGCGTGAAGGTGGGCTTCATTCTGGAAAACGGTTTCAGTGCCGATACCGGCGCACTGCCCGCAAACGGCAAGCTCTTCGATCGTGAATCCACGATTTATCTCGAAGGTGACTTCGGCAATCTCAAGTTCGGTCGCATGACGCGTCTGACGGGTTCGACCGGTTCGTCTTGCATCTATGCGGGCAACATCGCTCCGATTTCCACGGGTTACGGCGACTCGATTCCCGGCTACAACGCTGTGTTTGCCGGCAACCTGCTGCGTTATGACAATGTGGCGATGTATACGACTCCGGACTTTGCAGGCCTTAAGCTCTATCTGCAGTATTCGGGCGGCTACGACGTTGATGAAGACAAAGGCGAAGTCGAAAACCAGTCTTCAGCCAATCGTTTTTACGCTTTAGGCTTGAGCTATAAAAATGGTCCGTTCAATATGGCCGGTGCCGTCGAACGCTTCAACTGGAAGTCATATAACCTCGCTACTGACGAGAGAGAACTGGACGACGGTCTGGTGGTCTCGGCGGGTGGCGCGTATGACTTCCAGGTCGTGAAGTACTTCCTGCTTGGCGTGTATTTTGACCACATGCCGCTTTCCATGGGCTTCTTCGGTGACGAAAATAAGTTCAAGGTCGGCAGTGAAGAATTTAAGAACGAAGACCTTCAGGGCTTCGGCATCAATACCGGTATCAATGCTCCGGTGTTGGGTGGCAATTTGCGTTTGTCTCTGACTTACATGAATGCGGAACCGTCGACTCAGGTTGCTGCTGATTTTGAAGTCGATCGCTGCAACGTGACGGTTGGCTGGGAAGACAAACTGAGCAAGCGCACGACGCTCTATCTCGGTGCCGCTTGGACGCAGGACGACTACCAAGCTGTTGAAGCCACGCGCTACAGCGCCACGGTCGGCCTGATTCACTCCTTCTGATTCAAGCGTCGGGTTTGAGGCTCTCAGCTTCAAGTCCGACCTTGATGCGATTCATTTTTGTTTCTCTCCTCACCGCTGTTGAATCAAGATTCTTCAGCAAAACAGGACTCGCGAATTGCAGATTCGCGAGTTTTCGGGAGCCGCAAGGCTCCCATTTTTTGTGGTGCGCCCAGTAGCGCACGTGTGTCCGGTGACTGAACAGGTACATCTCATCAATCTTGCGTCCGTCAGGTGATTAAAATGGATCGACAGTATCTTTGCTGCTAGTCACTCCATCTGAATCTTGGTTCAGGCATTTAGGTGCGATTTGCGCACAAGCGTTGTCAAAACAGAACACTAAAACTGCGAGAATGCGCGGTTTGCACATAAACGTGTCGGCAGTAACGCTGCTGGCGCAAAGCTTTCTTTAACGCTGTCGTCGATGACGTCTTTTTCTCGGTCACAACGAACATAACAAGCAAGTACCGCCTGTCTTCTTGTGGAACTGGAAAATGTTGGTGCTGAGGATGGTCGAGACTGTCGACCTCAAGTGCCGTATCTTTGAATTCAACGGACTGTAATCCATGCCCAAGCCGATGCGGGATCGTAATTTCTGCGGCATCGGCATGCGGAAATTCCTCGAGATTGACTACTGTGGCAACCATCTCATCAGTTTCTCCGCTTGGACAAAAAGCTCAGCACACGATCGGAGCGAATGTTTTGAATGAGCAAACCGGGACATCCAGAAAATACATTTTATAAATACAAATATTTCTTTATGATGATAAAATACATTTTATAAATAACTTTTATTTTCTTGGTTAAAAAACGTATTTTAGAGCGTGACATGTCGGAAACAATTATTGAAAGACCGTATTACTTGCAACGCTTGGCCGAGTACCGCCAAAACGGTCTCATCAAGGTCATTCTTGGTCCTCGCCGCTGTGGTAAATCGTTTTTGCTCGAAATGTACCAGGCAAAGTTGATCAAAGAAGGTATTGCTCCGAATCAAATTGTGGCTGTCAATCTCGATGATTTTGACAGTCGGAATCTGCGCAAGGCAAGTGAACTGCACCGGCACGTTTTGGAGAAATGCTCGGACTCCTGCACCTATTATGTCTTTATTGACGAAATCCAAATGTGCTCGGGTTTTCAGGACGTACTGTCGAGCTTTTCCCGACACCGAAATCTGGACATCTACGTCACCGGTTCGAACGCCTTTCTTTTATCCGGTGAATTGGTCACATTTTTGACCGGGCGATACACCGAAATTCGCATGTCGACCTTGTCTTTTGCTGAATTCCACCAAGCGTGCAAGGATGATGGCCTGTCAGCTCATGACGATCTGCTTCGTTACATGCAAATCGGAGGATTTCCTGCTGTTGTGCCTTATCGAAACAATCCCAGGTCCATACAAGACTATTACGACGGTTTGGTTTCTTCGATCATTCTCAAGGACATCTGCTACCGCCTGAAGGTCCGTGATGCCGCACTGCTAGATCGTTTAAGTGTTTGTCTGGCGACCAGTATCGGAAGCGTGGTCTCGCCGAAGAACCTGATGAATGTTCTCAAAAGCGACGGCATTGATATTTCGCTGCCAACGATTTACACCTACTTACAGGCGCTGGAGGACAGCTTCTTTTTTCTTCGGGTTCCGCGCTTTGATGTTCGAGGTAAGGCGGCGCTTAGATCCGAAGAGAAGTTCTACTTGTGTGATACTGGCTTTCGATACTCGATCACATCTACACCAGTCAGGGACTACGGGCGAATTTTGGAAAATATTGTCTATCTGGAACTGGTTCGGCGTTATAAAAAAGTGTCCATAGGGCGAGTAGGGCAGAGCGAAATTGACTTTGTTGCCGAATCTTCGGACGGATTTGCATACTATCAGGTCGCTATGTCCGTTCTTGATTCGGGAACGTTGGATCGAGAACTGGCACCATTCAAAGCCATTCGTGATGCTTATCCGAGATACCTGATAACAGCAGATACCATTGGCGCAGGCAGAAACTTTGAAGGCGTCAAACAAGTCAACGCGGCCGAATGGCTTTTGACGAATACTGGTTGCAACTGATTCAGAGGGTTGACGTCTTCGCGCGTAGAGAGATAGTCGACGGCTGCCGAGAAGTCTTCGGTGTTGATGTCGCCAGAAGCCACATAACGCGGATAGCCGCCGCTTTCTCCGGTAAACGAAGGATCAAAGGCAATTGTGAGATATCCGCGTTCGGCAAGCGTCTGAGCGTATAGCCCGGAGGATTGCTCTTTGACTGCTCCGAAGGGACCGCTTACTGCAATCGCGGGAAGTTTTCCTTGGGCGTTTTTGGGGACATACAGGTCGGCAGCAAGCGTGATGCCGTAACGATTGACAAAAGTGATTTTTGAGTGGTTGACCTTGGAGCTTTGCGCAAACACCTTGTCCCACTTCGCTTCAAGCTGCAGTTCGGCGGGCTTGATGGTTGAGGGGGCAACCTGTGCGGCGGGAATGGCTGCAAAAGCCGCAGCGCATGCTGTGGTAAGAACAGTAGCAGCAATTTCAGTAGCAATTTTTGAGGTCATAAATCAACTCTTTTGAAAGTAACTCTGTGTTGTGATTAAACGGCAAACAGGTTGTCGGTGGTCGCGCGGCATTTACCGAGCAGTTAACTGAATTTCGACGGCGTGGTCTCCGAGAGCTTTGATCCAATCGCCAGACTCGCTTACGTGGCCGAGTCGCGTGTAATTCCAGGAATTGGAACCGCACATCAGAACAATTTGGTTGCTGTTGTAGAGCACAACGTCTCCTGTCCGGGCGGTCATCCAAAAATCGTCGCTTGGCAGTTGCGTGCCGAGCGCTCCGACTTTTTCAAAACCGCCGTAGTCATGCAGACGCAATGTCAGCGGCAAAAGTTGCGCTAGCTTTTGAGCCGCGCGGGTATCGGCAAGCGTGACCGAAAAGCTTTTTTCGCCGACAAGCATTCGAATTTGTCGTTTCTGAGTAGCCGTATGTACGGACATGTCGTTGCTTCGATTTGAAATGAGTGATGAGGCATAGGCGGAGGATGGCTGTTGAGCAAGGGACATGTTGGCGAAAACGAGAACCGCAACCGCCATTGCTTCTGCTTTCAGAGCGGAAATGCTTTCCGCCGGGCACCGCCATACAGCCCCTCGGCGGAAAGATTTGCCGGTGTGGCTCATCATAGGAAAGCGCCGTTACAGACCTGAAGGACCTGTCCTTTGACATGACGTCCCATCTTGCTTGCCAGGTAAAGACATGCATAGGCCTGATCAATCGGATCGCATTCCGGGCCGGGAAAGTAAACGAAATGACCGCTCCAGTTGAGCATCTTGCTGCCGCCCGGTTGCTCTCCGGCTTTGTTGGCAAGGTGAGCCGGCGTCACGGTGGCGCCCGGAGCAACGGCATTACAACGGATGTTTGTGTCGATAAGGCGCATGGCGACATTTTTCGTCAGCGTGTTGAGTGCGCCTTTGGTTGATGTGTACGTTGCGCCGCAGAACGGACGGTTGCCGTTGACCGAACTGATATTGATAATGCAGCCGTCGTTTTTTGGCAAAAATACTTTGAGAGCTTCACGGATGTAGCGCATCGGTCCGCCGAGATTGGTGTTCATGACATGTAGCATCCACTCGTCGCTCGTGTCATCAATGATTTTTTGCTCGCCGATACCGGCATTGTTGATGAGAATGTCCAGATCACCGTACGTTTCTATGGCGGTTTTGAAAACGCGTTTGGTGTCTTCGGTTGAACAGACGTCGGCGACAACACCGACCGCCTTTCCACCTTTGGCTCGGATTCCTTCCACAACCTCGTTGAGTTGCTCGACATGTCTTGCGGTAAGAACGACGCAAGCTCCTTCTTCGGCGAACAATTCTGCAATCGTCCGGCCCATGCCGTAGCTGGCTCCGGTGATCAGCGCGACTTTGCCTTCTAGCATCTGAGCGTCCATAACAATCCTCCTTTTGATGACAAGGCGAATTGTTGACTCAAATGACAGAAATAACAAATACTTTATTTTTACTCTTTACTATGCTTTGAAGGTATAGAAAGAACCATGAAGATCTTCTGCAGTGAATGCGTCAGATTGTTGGGACCAAGTTTTCTTCTTCCTTGAGAAGCGCAATCAGCCGATCGGCAGCCGGACTCAGACGGCGGGAGCGATCCCAGGCGACGACGATGTCGCACTCGAGCCTCGGATGCAGAGGCAGCCACACGAGTCCTGAGGCGGGGGAGGGATTGATAATGCCGCCCAAGGCGAGAACATGACCCACGCCGGCGGCTGCGAGCACGTAGGCGTTGTAGAGCAGGTTGAAAGTACCGACGATGTTAAGGCTGCTTCCCATATCGTTGAGCCAGCCGTCGAATTCGTTGCGGGAAAAGGATTGCTCGGAACACAGCAGCGGCTGACCTGCCAGATCGGAGGCTTCGATGTATGCTTTGTCGGCAAAGGGACCGTCAAGGCGCGTCAGAATACCCCAGACATCCTTTTGCTTGAGTTTGATTGAGCTGTAGTCGATCGTATCGGCAATGCCCACGAACACTCCGAAATCGGTCAGCCCCGAATGGAGTTCGGATTTAACCTGAGCTTCGGCGCCGCTCACGATGTGAAACCGAACTTTGGGCGCTTCTTTTTGCAGACGGGCTATGGCTCGCGCAAGGCTTCCCAGAGCAGGCGTTTCTCCCGCGGCGATGCGGATGTCGCCGGTGAGCTCATCTTCCGCGCGAATTTCTTCTTTCGTACGATCGAAAAGATTGACGATGGAACGGGCGCGTTCGTAGAAAAGTTCACCCTTGGAGGTGAGGCGAAGTTTTCTGTTTGAGCGAACAAAAAGCGTATGCCCGAGCTCTTCTTCGAGTTCCATGAACTGACGCGACAGCGTCGGTTGCGTGACATGCAACTTTTGTGCAGCACCCGAGATGCTTTGCTGTTCGGCCGCTGCCAGAAAATACCGAAGAACGCGAATGTCCATGCGAAGTCCTTTATTGAATCCATGCCTGAAAAGCATAGACAATCTTAGTGCATAGGTATTTGACGCAAAAGGCACCGGCTTGGTACTTTTGTTTCGGAAGAACGGCACGAGGAGAGAACGATATGCTCCGCAGATCGGTACTGGAATTCTGTGCATTGGGTTGGTTAACTGCTGTCTGTCCGCTTCGACCGGCGCCGGCTGCGCAGAAAACCGTAAGTCGGATGGTGAGACCATTCAACCTCAAGGAGAAGACAGTGAAACTTAACAACGGACGGACTATGCCCGTGCTGGGACTGGGAACATACGCCTTGCACGGACAAACCTGCGTTCGCGCCGTGCGCGCAGCGCTTGACTGCGGCGTTCGGCTGGTTGACACGGCTTCGTTCTACGGAAATGAGCGAGAAGTCGGATCGGCGGTGCGTGGCGCTGTGAAGAATGGTCTCTCCCGAGAAGAGATTTTCGTAACGACAAAGATTTATCCGATACAGTTCGGAAATCCTCAGAAAGCCATTGAAGAGTCAATGTCCAGATTGGATCTCGTCTACATTGATCTTCTGTTGCTTCATCATCCCGGCAACGGCGATGTCGCGGCTTATCGGACATTGGAAAAGGCCGTGGAAGAGGGGGCGGTTCGCTCGATCGGCTTATCAAATTGGTACATCAAGGAACTTACCGAGTTTTTGCCGCAGGTTGACGTAATACCAGCACTGGTACAAAACGAAATCCATCCTTTCTATCAGGATCGAGACGTTGTGCCGTTCATTCAAGAAAACGGCATCGTTGTGCAGGCGTGGTTTCCGTTCGGAGGCCGCGGCTGGACGAAATCCGTGCTCGGCCATCCTGAAATTGCCAAAATCGCCAAGGCGCACGGCAAAACGGCCGCTCAGATTGTGCTGCGTTGGAATCTGCAGCGGAATGTCTCCGCGATTCCCGGATCAAGCAACCCGGCTCACATTAAAGAGAATACGGAGATTTTTGACTTTGAGCTGTCGGATTCGGACATGAAGGCCATTGCGGCACTTGACCGTCATGAAAAGCACGAATGGTACTAATCAAGTCAGGACAAACAGTTCTATTTGTTAGCCGACTTATAAATTGTTAGACAAAGGAAAACGGCAAGGATGCAAAAGATTCCTTGCCGGTTTTCAGCCGGTTGAAAAACCAACGAAAATGGGTTTATCGGCGCATTCCGGCGCCGCGGCCGAGTCCGCCGCCTCTGCCGAAGCCTCCGACTCCGCGTCCCGGACCTACCGGCTGACGCGGAAACGCTTTGTTCGGGTTGTAACGAACGGGCGCGCCCGGGGGATTGGGCACCATGCCCGGACGAGGCGCGGGCGTACCGGGACGATAAGGCTGGCTGTAGTCGCGGCGGGCCGGAGCTTGAGGCGGACGGCTTGTCTGTGGCTTGGTGTTGCCTAGCAGATGGTCGCGGTATTGACCGGAGGTATACCGTTTATCGTCTTTGTTCCAATACTGCCCGTCCCATTGGCCTTTGTCAGCTTCTTGACGCAGGCGCTGCCGATCTGCAGCGTCGCTGACACCGCTCAAAACATCGTTGATCGGCGGCTCAGAGGCCGAGTGGACCAGTCCCGGCGCTATGGCGGTCAGGACAAGCGCACCGGTGCATCCGAAAAATTGTCGGCGTGAAAGAAACTCAAAGTGCATCTATCTCAACCATGCTCATAAGAACCTGCGAAACGCCGTTTATCTGGGACCCGGGCCCGGACCGGGGCCTCCCGGTCCCCAACCGCCGGGATGTCCGCCGTGGTGCGGTCTGGGTTCCGGATGGTGCGGCGGCGGTGCGGGCCGGCGTGGCGGAGGAAGCGGAGGAGGCGGAGGAGCGGCCGGACGAGGCGGCGGAGCCGGCGGTTGGTAGCGCGACAGCCAATAGTCGCGGTATTCCAACGGCGTGTACCGGTGTCCTCCGTAATTCCAGTAGTGACCGTCCCAGTGGCCGTGACCGTAATTGTCTCGAATCCACTCTCGCTGCAGGGCGTCTCCGACGCCGATCAGGATATCGGCAAGCAGTTGATCGGAATGCGAGTGGGCAAATGCAAGACACGGCACACTCGTAAGCGCCAAAGCGGCAACGGATGTCTGCAGTATGTGGCGTCGAGTCAGTGTGGTCATTTTTTCGGTTCTCTCAAACGGTTCAATCAAATTGGCGGTTTAACGAGGTCCGGGGCCACCGGGGCCGCGATCATTACCCGGGCCCCTGCCGGGACCGTTACCGCCGGGACCCGGGCCTCGACCCTGGTTGCCGGGGCCTCTTCCGCTGTTGCCGGGACCACGGCCGGGAGGATTGCCGGGGCCGCAAGGACCGTTGCCGCAGGGCGGGGGATTACGGTTTGGGCCCGGTGCCGGACGAGGTTGCGGGCGCGGAGCGGGCGGCTCATAGCGAGACAGCCAGAAATCTCGATATTGGGTCGGTGTGTAACGGCGACCTTCATAGTGCCAGTAATGGCCGTCCCAACGACCTCGACCGTAGTGCTCACGGATGTAGTCACGCTTCATGGCATCGCCCACACCGATCAGAATGTCGGCGAGGAGACTGTCGGCATTGGCAAGCGCAATGCCCGGAACGGCTCCGAGTGCGAGAGCCGCAGCAGCGCCCTGAACGAGACGACGACGGGAAAGAGTGGTGTTTGTCATGTTCGTCTCCTGGGAAGACTTGGAAAAGATCGCTGAAAAAGACTTTTGTTCCTGGCAATTATCTTATTCCGCGAGAAAGTAAGTCAGCGTAAAGATTTGCTCTCAAAGTGCGAAATTGTGAGCGAAATCAGTACGAACCGAGATTCAGTTTACAGCCGCAGACGAGCAACTTGAGCCGGGGAAGTCAAAAAATCAATTCAGATTGGGCACTGTTGCCGCGTTTGAGGTGTAGGGTCGGCAGGACAACGGCAAGTTCCGGATCTTCCGGGGTTTTGCGCCAGGCGACGATAAAGCCGATTTCGGCGGACTGCACCGTAAAGCCGCTCTTCTTGAGCTGCGCTAGGCGAGCTTGGAAAGCGCGGGAGTAAACGACAAGGCGCACGACGTCGGTCGATGTGCGGATCGTGAGGCCCTCTTCGATGGGGGTGAGAGGAAAACCCGAGCGCATCGACAGAATCAATCGCTTCTTGTCTTCGAAGTAGTCGAGCCACACGTCTTCGTGAGTAAGCGTAAGCGTGAGTTCGTCGGGCGCGTTGTATGCGGTTTTGTCAATCGACGGATGAACGGCATCGGGAAGCGTCTGATTGAGGAGCGCTCCGCGGTAGTGAATGGTAAGGTCAAAGCGCGCGCGGGTCATGCCCACATAGAGCTTGCGCCGGGCGTCGTCGTCTTCAAAGGAGCGCGAAGCGTAGAGAATGTAGACGTGATCGAACTCGCGCCCCTTGGCTTTGTGTATGGTGGAAACAACGATGCTCGAAGCCGTGCGCTCGAACGTGTCCTCAAGTACCGATTCGCGCAGGAATTCCTCAAAGTCGGCAAGGTAGAAAAAACCTTCGGCGGGCAAGATGGCCGTGAAGGACTCGATGAGGCGCAGGACGTTGTCGATCCAGATACTTGCGCCGTAACTGGCTCTGAGCCACTGCTCGGCGTCGGCAAAAAGACGCACGGAGGCACGCTTTTGGCCGTGCATCTGCGCCGTCATGTATTTGAGCAGCGCACGCACTTCGGCAAGATTGGCAAGGCTCACGCTCTTTTGCGACTGGATGAGCGAAACGGCAACGCCCGTTTTCTTCAGCATGGCGCACAGCGTGAAGGCCTCTTCGTTGGTGTTGGTGAGTACCGCGCAGCTGCCCGAAAGTTTGCCGCAGGAAAGATCCGCAATGATGCCCTTGACGAGTGCTTCTTCGAAGTGTTCGGACGTGTGACTCACGAGACGCACCGTTCCCGTGTCGTTTCGTACCGCCGTCAGAGCGTGTGTCTTTAAACGCGCCTTGATTTTGCTCACGAACGCGTTGCTGAAGTCGACCACAGCAGGCGTGCTGCGGTAGTTTTCCGTCATTTCGTGGCGCACGGCGTCGCGTTTGGCAAGCAGATCCTGCATAAAAAGTCCGTCGGCGCCGCGGAAGGCGTAGATGTTCTGGTCGTCGTCACCCACGGCGATCACGCGCAGGGTTTCGTTGTGTTCAATGAGCGCCTCGACCAATTCGGCTTCGGATGCGTCCATATCCTGCGCTTCGTCGATTACAAGCACCGTCTTGCCAATGCGAGAGGGCTCGGCGTTGCCCGAGACGATCTCTTTGGCCGCTTTGCGGACAATGCCGTCGGCTTCCTGCAGCGAACCGTAACGCCCGAGCACGTCAAAAGCATAGGAGTGGAAGGTCTTGATGTCGACGAAGTAGGCCGCTTTGCCTACGAGCTCAATCAGGCGGCGCTTAAATTCCGTGGCGGCCGCCCGCGAGAAGGTGAGCATCAGGAGCTGTTCGCTGCGAACGTCCTCGCGCACGAGAAGGCTCGCGAGCTTATGCACGAGGACGCGCGTCTTACCGCTGCCGGGACCTGCGGCCACCACCACGAACTGAGCTTGCTCATCGATGATCGCGCGCTGCTTTTCGGAGAGCTGGCCGAAGATGCGGTTGCGCAGAGCCGGAGTCAGGCCCAGATTGAGTTCATCGGCGGCGGTTCCTGCAAAATACTTGCTCAGGAATTCCTGATAGTCGAGTTCGAAGTAGTCGCGCACGTATTGCAGAGCCGCTTCGTAGTCGGCAAGCATCAGGTTGGCGTAGCGACCGACGATGTGAACCTGCTGAACTTTCTGGCGGTAGTGTTCCGAAAACTGCGCGTAGTCCTGTTTTCGGTAGCGGCGCTTGTTGTCGAGCTCGACGCGTTCAAGCGTCATGCCCTGGTACGAAACCATGAAGCCGCCTTCAAGCGAGAGGACACCGGTGCGGTGCAGGAACAAAAGCGCGTTTTCGACGTCGCGCAGCGTGACAGGCGTCTCGGTGAGCCAGCTCTGCTGTCGGTAGTCTCGCAGCAGCTGCACGGCCGAAAAGGAGAGCGCAACGTAGTCGGAAGCCCCGGCACTTGCGCCGTTTAGGGCCATCGCTTTGAGCGACTCCACAATAAAGGCGCACAAGTCGGCCCGCATCTGCGCGGCGGCTTCAAGTTCCTGCGTCGAACGTTTGGTCACGAGCGATACATTCTGAGAGCCTCGCGTGCGGCGCATTTCATCAAGCAACCCAGCCGCTTTCAGGTACATCAAAAGGGTCGTGATCTTCTTGACGTCGCTTGCCGAGCCGCCTGCCAAGGCTTCGTTATTGAGTTCCTTGAGATTGAAGTCGGCGCGGCCGCCGTCGGAGAGCCGCCGGATGAGCAGCGATTCGAGATTCTGATAGGTTCCTAAGACAGCGGAAGCCGATTTGAGCTGGCGTCGGCTCACCGTGGCCGACATATCGTTGTCGTCGTGCAGAACGCCCGCTTGCCGCAGTTTCCCGATGACGGCGACGACTTGAGGCAGGGCGATGCCCAGACGGTCGGCCAGCCAATCGGTGCGTGTCTCGGCCGGTTCGCCCTTGGTTTTATAGCCGCTGCGCGCGGAAATGAGCGAAGCGACGATGCGGACGGCTTCGTTACGTTCGGCTTCGGTTGCAAAGAGAGGACTTGCCTCGATGCGTTCTCGGGCTTCGATCGTGCTTTTAACGGCAACGCTTGTGGCATAGACGCGCGGCGCGTTCATGGAGCGGCGCACGTAACCGGCGATTTCCAAGGCGGCGATCGCGTTCTTAACTTTGGTGTCAAGCTGCAGTTCGTCGTACTCGAGGCCGGCTTTACGCGCGAGTTCAAGCGGCGAAATCGAGAAGCGCCTGCTTTTTACCGACTTTATGGCGTTCCAAATGAGCTGAATGTCGGCAAGCGTCAGCTTGGACTGCCGCAGCAGCGCAAAGTGCGTGTTGAGGTCTTCCTCGTTAAAGAGAATGCAGCACTGAGCTTGCAGCGACTCGTCCCGACCTGCGCGGCCCGATTCCTGAACGTAGTTTTCAAGCGACGAGGATATGTTGTAGTGCACCACCAGGCGCACATCCTTTTTGTCGACGCCCATGCCGAAGGCGTTAGTGGCGACGATCGTCTTGACCTGGCCCGCGATGAACGCATCCTGATTGGCGCTTTTTTCGGCCGCATCCATGCGTCCGGCAAACGCGACGGCTTCCAGACCGTCGGTGGTGAGAGCCGCGGCAAGTTCCTTGGTTTCCCGCACGGTGGCAACGTAGACAATAGCCGGACCCTCGGCGGCCTCGAGGAGTTCTCGCAGACGCGCGTAGCGATCCGCGTCGTTTTCAACGTGAATGACGCGGTAGCTCAGGTTCTTGCGTTCGGCAGACGTCGCAAGGATGCGCAGTTCCAGTCCGAGTCTTTGCTTGAAGTAGTCGCAGATGTCCTGAATGACTTTCTGTTTGGCTGTGGCGGTAAAGCAGGAAACGGCAATTTTGCTGTTTGCACCGTAAAAATCTTCCAGCTTTTTGATGAAGTCCGCGATGAAAAGATAGTCGACGCGGAAATCGTGCCCCCAGACCGAGAAGCAGTGCGCTTCATCGATTACAAAGCGTGTCACGCGGCGCTGCTGCAGTGCGGCAAGAATGGAGCGGGAACGCAGTGACTCAGGGGCGATGTACAAAAGCGTTGCTTCGCCGCTGATGACGGCTTCGAGAGCGCGCGAGCGCTCGATCGGGCTCAAAAGTCCGTTAATCGTGACCGCACGGTTGATACCCTTGGAGACGAGGTTTTCTACCTGATCCTTCATCAGAGACTGCAGAGGCGAAATGACAACCGTAAGCGCACGGGTGAGTTCGCCCTGCATCAAAGCGGGCAGTTGAAAAGTGATGGATTTGCCGCCGCCCGTGGGAAAGACCGCAAGCAACGACTCGCCGCCCACCGCAGCACGCGCGGCCATTTCCTGCAGGGGTTCGTCGTTGTAGGTTCTGAATGAATCAAAGCCGAAAAAGCGAGAAAGCCCCGTCTTGACGTCGAGCCTTTCCTTGCAATACGGACAACCCTTGCTGCAGGGCGTAAATCGCAGCGCCTCGAGCACCGCCTGCGTGGCCGGGTAGTTGGTGTTGACCCAAGGCGGAATGACATCGGCGGGTTCTGCTGCGCGAATGAATGCAAGCGCGTAGGCAAGTTCAGCCGGTCGGCGCTTGGCCAGACCGTCGAGATCGGCGTGAATGCACAACCTGTCGGCCATCAGGCGCTTGATTACGCCCGCAGGATCGGCAAAGGTCGGCGTCTGAACGTTAAGGCACCGGAAAAAGCCCGCAAACTCCGGTCGGTTTTTGAGCATCGCGCAGAAAAGTCGCTGCAGTACGCCGGGCAACTCATTGAAGGCCGCCACTTCCTCTTCGAAAAGAGCCATCGCTTTGCGGGCGTCCGACAGAGGATTGTTGAGTTCGTCGGTGAGCAGCTTTTCGTCCTTGAGAAGCTTGTGAAATCGCTTGCGCGGAAAAAGAAGCGCCGAAAGCGGCAGGGTATCGACAGGCTGCGGTCCGTCGCCAAAAACGGGGCGCAGATACTGCATGTCGAAGGCCACGATGTTGTGGCCGCACACATATTCGGCACCCTTGCAGAATTCTTTGAAGGCCGCGACGTTGCTGGAGTGAAAAAAGCGACCGTCGGGGCGGCAGGCTCCCAAATCAACGATTTTCCCGGTTTCGGGAGACACTTCGGCATCAATAAAGACAATCGTGTCCCGATTGATGGTGCCCGGCAGCTGCACGGGACCTGTGGCCAAAGTGGGTAGGTTGCTCATTGATTTTCGAACAAGGTTTGACTCAAAAAGTGCGGGTTTACTCACGCGCTTGGATTTTAAGGCGCGCAATGCGCTTTGTCCCGAACCGAAGCCATAGATTTTGCGTTACTTGTGGCCAAAACAGTCCGCATTGCAGGGCAGTTCGGGGGCGCAACGCGCTGAAACGAGTTTATCGAGCAATCCTGCGGCCGTATTGTCGACAATGGCGCGCTCGTAACATGGGGTAGGCATGAAGCCCGCGTCGACGGCGTCTTTGAGAAAGGCAAAGAAGGAATCGAAAAAGCCGTTGACGTTCAAAAAGCCCACAGGTTTGTTGTAAAGACCGATCCAGTTGCCTGTGATCATCTCGCAGGCTTCTTCCATTGTTCCGATGCCGCCGGGAAGCACGACGAACATGTCGGAGAGCTCCGCCATTTTGGCTTTGCGCTCGTGCATATCGGCTACGACCAACAGTTCCGAGAGATCTTCAACCGGCGTTTCCTGATTGATGAGAAAGGTCGGGATGATGCCGGTGACGGAAACGCCCAGATCCAGCGCCGTGCGTGCGGTTTCTCCCATGAGTCCCGTGCCGCCGCCACCGAAGACAAGCTGCATGCCGCGAGATGCCAATTCCTGAGCCACGGCGTGAGCTGCGTCGGTGTAAGCAGGATTGTTTCCGGAGCGGGAGCCGCAGAAAACACAGACTTTGAATTCGGTCATGGCTTGGCTTCCTTTGCAAAAGAGGAAGAAGCATTTTAGTGAGTGTCACGGGAACCTGGGGTAAGTGCTTTAAAGAATGAGCGACAAGGCAAAAAAGAGTGAACAGTTCCAGGCAAACATCAAAAACTTGTCTACTTATTCAGTCATTCCGCTAGAAACTGTCAACCAATTTCAGGCAAGGACAACCTAAAAAAATGCGCATACGATCACTACGAATCGCATGCGCTAAAAGAAGGAAGTGTTGGAGATCCATGAAGGAAAGGCACCTGAGAGAGCGTGGCGCCTTTCCTTCGTAACGCACTATCAGAGAGCGTTCAAAGCGGAGCCGGCCTTGAACCAAGCCAGCTGCTTGGCGTTGTAGCTGTGCTTGGCTTCGAAGCGTTCCTTCTTGCCGTCGGCGTGCGTGAGTTCGATGGTGACGTTCTGGCCCGGAGCGAGCTTGTCAAGACCGAGGACCGAGACGCGATCCTTTTCCTTGATCTTGTCGTAATCGGCCGGGTTGACGAACGTCAGAGCGAGCACGCCCTGCTTCTTGAGGTTGGACTCGTGGATGCGAGCCAAGCTCTTGGTGAGCACAACGCGAACGCCAAGATAACGCGGTTCCATAGCGGCATGTTCGCGGCTCGAGCCTTCGCCGTAGTTGTCGTCACCGATAATGACCGAATCAATCTTGTGATTCTTGTAGTAGCGGGCGACCTTAGCGGGCGTGTCGTACGTTCCGGTCTCATAGTTGAGCGTCTTACCGGCGGCGTCGGTGAAGCCGTTGACGGCGCGTTCAAGCAGGTTGTCCGAAATACGATCGAGGTTGCCGCGGTAAGCAAGCCACTTGCCCCCCGGAGAGATGTGGTCGGTCGTGCACTTGCCCTTGGCCTTAATGAGAATGGGCAGACCCACGAAGTCCTTGCCGTCCCATGCGGGGAACGGTTCGAGAAGCTTGATACGCTGAGCGTTGGGGCTTACCTTGATTTCAATCTTGGCAAAGTCCGGACGGATGCAATCGGTTAGGTCCGTCACGAAGCCCTTCACGGGCAACTCGGTACCGGTCGGAGCCTTGAGTTTGATCGTCGTACCCTTGGCGGTCGTGTAGGAACCCTTCATGGGATTGAACGTCAGATCGCCGTTGATGGCCATGGCCATCACGATTTCAGGCGAAGCGAGGAAGGCGTGCGTCTGAGCGCTGCCGTCGTTACGACCCTTGAAGTTGCGGTTGAACGATTCGATGATCGAGTTCTTCTTGGTCGGATCACCGATCGTACGCTTCCACTGACCGATGCAGGGACCGCAGGCGGTGGCAAGCACGGTGGCGTTGAGCTTTTCAAACACGTCAAGAATGCCGTCGCGTTCGAGCGTCTTGTAAATGCGCATCGAGCCCGGAACGATCATGACGGGGGTCTTTACCTTGATGCCGTTGTCGAGCGCCTGCTTGGCGATCGAGGCGGCGCGCGTAAAGTCTTCGTAGGAAGAGTTCGTGCAGGAGCCGATCAGAGCGACTTCAAGCAGCTGCGGATAACCCTTTTCCTTGACGCGATCGGCCACCTGATTGAGCGGCATGGCGGCGTCGGGCGAGTACGGACCGTTGATGTGCGGTTCGAGTTCGGAAAGGTTGATTTCGATGATGCGGTCGTAGTACTTGGCGGGATCGGCCATGACTTCCTTATCGGCGCGCAGATCAGCGGCAACGGCCTTGGCCATGTCGGCTACAGCAGCGCGGCCCGTGGCGTTCAAATAACGAACCATCGAATCGTCGAACGGGAAGACGGAGGTGGTGGCGCCCACTTCGGCACCCATGTTGCAGATCGTGCACTTGCCGGTGCAGGAGAGCTGCTGGCAGCCGTCGCCGAAGAATTCGATGATGGAGTTTGTGCCGCCCTTGGTCGAGAGGATGCCGGAGAGCTTCAGGATCACGTCCTTGGCGCTGACCCAGCCGCTCAGCTTGCCGGTAAGTTTCACGCCGATGATCTTGGGCATCTTCAGTTCCCATTCCATACCCATGAGGGCGTCGACCAGGTCGGCGCCGCCCACGCCGATGGCGAGCATGCCCATGCCGCCGGCCGTCGGGGTGTGGCTGTCGGTCACCAGCATCATGGCGCCCGGGAAGTCGTAGTTTTCAAGGAAGACCTGATGGCAGATGCCCGTGCCGGCCGGCCAGAAGTCAAAGCCGTAGCGGCGGGACACGTCGCGCAGGAAGCTGTAGGTCTCAACGTTGTCGCGGTCGGCAATCTGGAGATCCTTGCGTACGCCCGTCTGAGCCGTCACGAGGTGGTCGGCAACGAGAGCAGCGGGCAGAGCGATGCGTTCTTTGCCGGAGGTGAGGAACTGCAGAATGGCCATCGGACCGCCGATGTCGTGCGTGCCGGCACGGTCCGGACGAAGTTCGATGTAGTCCTGGCCGCGCTTAAACTCGGTGAGGCTTTCCGGATGGTAGAGGTGTACGAAAAGCAGCTTTTCGGTGAGTGTCAGCGGACGACCGAGCTTGGCGCGCACGGCGGCGAGCTTCTTGGGATAGTTGGCGTAGAAAGCCTTGATCATGTCGAAGTCGCGGATCTTGGACGTATCCTGTGCGGCAGACGAGGCTTCCTTAGCCATCAAGAGGCTCGGAGCCGAAATCGTGGAAGCAGCCATTGCGCCGGCAGCGCTTGCCTTGAGCAGCTTACGGCGGGAAATTTGCAGTTCAGACATCAGTTCTTCTCCTGTTTCTCTGTGTCTCAGGCAATTGTCGGTGTGGTACCGACGCTTGCGAACGACGTTTTGTTGGGACGGTGTCTGGCCGTCCTCTTTGTCACGGTTGCAATTTTTCGCCCACGTAGGTGCTACGTAGTTTTGATTTATGTCAAAGGTTTCAGGAGTTGACTTCTGATTTTTTTTTCGGCAATTCGCGCGTATCCGCGCTCGCGTGAAGGAGGAAAATGCAGAAAATGTTAGCAGGCTAATAAAAAATTTGAAAAGATTGCATTCAATCGACCGTAAATATCATTTCTGTTCGGTGATTGATTGAAATTTCGGTGGTTTGTTTGACGGGCTTAATCAAGCAACTTTTTTGACAGCTAAATAAAACTTGACAATGCTCGCCAATTATGGGTTGATACAGATAAGTCGGACTAACGCAGCAGCGCGTCAATCGTCACCAGATGCAGCTTTTGATCCGTTTTTCAGCTTCGAGGAGAGGTCTTTCAAAAGCGGTTCGGGAAAACAAATAGCGATGTACCGCCGCATATACAGCAAGCGGAAGCATGGAGCATTTTGCATTGAGATCCTGCAGCGTTTTCAGGGCAATCGGAACTGTTCGATATTTGCATTCACCGACCAGCACGTTTTTCTTGAGGGCGTCAGTTGCCACAATGTCGATTTCTTGGTTTTTGTGCCACCAACGTCCGATAGAAGAAGCAAAGAAAACGCAATTGCCCATCGAAGTTCCTGCGAACGAGATATTCCTTACAACATGCTTCCAAAGCGTCCGAGGCAAATTCGAAGAAAAACGGTGCTACGGCATGCTCCCACACGGTTGCAGCTGCTGAAACGGTAGGAATCTCAGTGCTTTGCGAGGCTATAAACCGAAACCAGAATTTGAGGAAACGATCTGAAATCTTGTCAAGCCCTCGGGCGGCGTTGCCCTGCATTTTGGTGGAAGTCAGAGCAGGATACTCGCGTTCAACGAGCCCCATGTCCGGCAGTATTTTGAGATATGCGGTCAGTTTTGTCGGTGCGACGAAACTTTTTTGAGAAATTCCGTTGTATGTGGTCGGATCTCTGAATTCGCTCATCGACTACAGGCGATGAAATTGGAAAAATATAGGCAAGTATCGACTGTGATCGATGTTTTAGCGGTCGTTACGTAAGAAAACCGCGTTCCAGACAATTCAGAAACGCGGCTTTACCTCAAAGCATGGAGCGAAGAATCTACTTCAGCTTACCGAACAGCAGTCACAGCTGCCTTCATGGCTGAAATCACTTCCTTGTACCCCTCGGGGGACTTCATGCCGAACACGGCGGAGCCGGCCACGAAGGTATCAGCACCGGCCTTGGCGACTTCAGCAATGTTGTTCGTCTTGATGCCTCCGTCGACCTCCAGGCGGATGCTGCGGCCCGTACGGGCTTCGTAGGCATTGAGCTTAGCGCGCATGGCGCGAATCTTGTCGTAGGCCGAGGTAATGAAACTCTGGCCGCCGAAGCCGGGGTTGACGCTCATCAGGAGCACCATGTCGACCTTGTCGATGACGTAGTCGAGGTATTCGAGCGGGGTGGCCGGATTGAAAACGAGACCGGCCTTGCAACCTTCGTTGTGAATCAGCTGCAGCGTGCGGTCGATGTGTCGGCTGGCTTCGCAGTGGAAAGTAATGATGTCGGCACCGGCTTTGGCAAAGGCTGGGACCAGGCTGTCGACGGGCTCAATCATCAGGTGCACGTCAATGACGGCTTGCGTGTGCGGGCGGATTGCTTCGCACACAAGCGGACCAACGGTGAGGTTCGGGACGTAGTGATTGTCCATCACGTCAAAGTGAATCCAATCGGCCCCGGCCGCAACCACATCTCGGACTTCTTCGGCAAGACGTCCGAAATCGGCAGAGAGAATGGAGGGAGCAATGACGGTTTGTTGCATGGCGAACCTTTGTAAATGCGGAAAAGAAGTGGTCAGAGTCGTTTGCGCGAATGATAACGAAAAAGTCCCGTCGGCGAGAGCCGGCAGGACTTGTGAGTCAGGGCAAATCAGCCCGGTTGATCAGAGTTTGACTTTGTCTTCTTCGAGGTTGAAGGCCTTGTGCAGAGCGCGTACGGCAAGTTCCATGTACTTGTCCTGAATCACGAGGCTCACCTTGATTTCAGAAGTGCTGATCATCTCGATATTGATGCCTTCGGCGGCAAGCGACTCGAACATGCGGCAAGCGACACCGGCGTGCGTACGCATGCCGATACCGACGACGCTCACCTTGGCGATGTCGACGTTCGTGTGAATGCCTTCCGGATGGCAGACCGGAACGACTTCTTCATTGAGGACCTTCAGACACTTGTCGACATCACCGCGCGGGACGGTAAAAGAGAAGTCGGTCGTGCCGTCGAGACCGTCGTTTTGCACGATCATGTCGACGTCAATGTTGTGCTGGGCTACGGGGCCGAGAATCTTATAGGCCACGCCCGGGGTGTCGGGAACGCGCGAGAGCGTGATTTTGGCTTCATCGCGGGTGCAGGCGATGCCGGAAACAAGGGCTTTCTCCATCTTCGGATCATCCTCAAAAGAAATCAGGGTACCGCTGGACGCTTCGACGTCAACGGGAATATTGGGGTCGGTAAGGCTCGAGAGAACACGCACGGGAACGTGGTATTTGCCGGCGAACTCCACGCTGCGGATCTGCAGCACCTTGGAGCCGAGGCTCGCGAGCTCGAGCATTTCTTCAAAGCTGATGACGTCAAGTTTGCGGGCTTTGGGTTCGATGCGCGGGTCGGTGGTGTAAACACCGTCAACGTCGGTAAAAATGAGGCATTCCTGAGCCTGAAGAGCCACGGCAAGGGCCACGCCCGATGTGTCCGAGCCGCCGCGGCCGAGGGTGGTGACGTTGCCTGCGCTGTCTCGTCCCTGGAAGCCGGCGACGATGACAACTTTGCCGGCGTCAAGTTCACGCTTGACCGGTTCGCTGTCAATGGACTCGATACGGGCCTTGGTAAAGGCGCTGTCTGTGTGTACGGCAACCTGGGAGCCGTTGAAGCTCACTGCGTCGACGCCGATGCTCTTGAGAGCCATCGCGAGCAGGCCGATGGAGACCTGTTCGCCGGTACTTGCAATGACGTCGAGCTCCCTGGGATCGGGATTGGGCATGATTTCTTTGGCAAGCGCGATGAGGCGATTGGTTTCTCCGCTCATCGCAGAAACCACCACCACCATCTGATAGCCGGCGCGGTGCCACTTGGCAACACGCCTTGCGACATTCTTGATGCGCTCGACGCTTCCCATTGAGGTGCCGCCGTACTTGTGAACAATAATGGCCATAAACGTCTCTGTTTTGGTTGAATGTGGCGTGCCGGCAAACAAACCCTCCGAATGAGGTGCCGAGCACAAAAGACTTCACGATTGTCGCAAACTTTGACCGCATTTCGGCGCCGTCACGCAGAATCGGTACAAGTTAAAAGGGAAACATTGATCTTTCCCAAGTCATACAGGCAAAGCCGCTTAGGAGGTATGTCTCAGTTTTTGACGATTGCACTTCCACACCTTGGCCGTAAAATCGAGGAAAATCTCAGCAACTATTGTCCGGAGAGGAGACATGTCCATCAGTCTGAAGTTGAGCGAACTCGACACACCGAGCCTTTTGATCGACAAGGCCAAACTTTTCGAAAACATTGATTATTGTCAGAGGCGCGCTCACGAGCTCGGCGTCAACTGGCGCCCGCACGTCAAGACTCACAAGTGTGCACCGATAGCCGCCATGCAGGTTCAGGGCATGTTTGGCGGCATCACGGTCTCGACTGTCAAGGAAGCCGAGTACATGTTCGATGAAGAGGGCATCACGGACATCATTTATGCCGTGGGCATCGCTCCGCAGAAGTTGCCGCGCATCGCGCTTCTCAACAGCCGCGGCGCTGACGTCAAGATCATTCTCGACAATCTCGCTAGTGCGATGGCGGTCAGTGAATTCTGCCGTGCTCACAACACCAAAATCGGTGTTCTGCTTGAAATCGATTGCGACGGACATCGTTCCGGTCTCAAGCCCGATGATCCCGCGTTGGTGACGGTAGCCAAGGCGCTGACCGACGGCGCCGTTTTCAAGGGGGTCCTGACGCATGCCGGCGACAGCTACCTTTCCCGCAATCGTGAGGAACTGGAAGCCTGCGCAGCCAATGAAGTTCATCAGATCATGAAGGCTGCCACTGTGCTTAAGGACGCGGGCTACCCGTGCGAGATAGTCTCCGTGGGGTCGACTCCGACCTTTATGGCCGTCAAGGATACTGAAGGCGTCACGGAATACCGTAGCGGCGTGGGCGTCTTTCACGACCTGGTGATGGCAGGACTCAACGTCTGCAAGATCGAAGAGATTGCTTTGTCCGTTTTGGTGACTGTGATCGGCCATCAGCCCCAAAAAGGCTGGATCATCACGGACGGCGGCTGGATGGCGATGAGCCGAGACCGCGGTACGGCCGCTCAGGCGGTCGACTGGGGTTACGGGCTTGTGTGTGACGAGGCCGGAAAGCCGATTGAAAACCTCTGGATGAAATCGGCCAACCAGGAGCACGGCATCGTCTGCAGCCGAGACGGCTCAGCAATTGATCCCGAAGCGTTCCCGGTGGGCACGCGCCTGAGAATTCTTCCCAACCATGCCTGTCCGACGGCCGCCGCGTTCGACAAGTATTTTGTTGTTGACGAGAAGAACAACGTGCAGACGATCTGGCCCAAGATCAACAACTGGTGATAACAACTCCGGTGCATTGACATCAGATTGGCGGAAGCGGAGAACCAAGTTCGCTTCCGCTTTCTACATTCTTTTGCTTATTGCAACCTGTTTACGATTTCGCTAAAACAAAAGACAACCGAAACAGGTTCCTTTCTACCACTCGTTTTTTGCCCATCGGCAGTTCCGACACCATGATTTTGTCTGCAGCACAATTTGCGCACATTCGTTCGGTACGCCGCGTGCATAAGCCGTCCGGCTGGTATGCACGGGGGGCTTGGTGCTGGCGCTCCTAAAACTTCTCCTCATTAAGCCGATGCTCTCCGGCGGATTGTCGGGGCCATCGTCTGCGCACGTTTTAACAGCTTGTTTATGAGCTGTTGAATTTCTTCTCCGATTTGCTTTCAGTGATTTCCGTCTGCCGGCTGGCGATGCCTCAGTTGAGGATATGCGCCAAAAGGCACCCAAAGTGTGCTTATTTCAAGGTCTGGCCCAGGCGGAATCCCGTTCTTGAGGAAATTTTCAATCATGATGACCGAAATCGAGTTCGAAGCGATTGCACGTGAAGGCTATAACCGTATCGCTTTGGTAAGTGAATGCCTGTGCGATTTGGAAACGCCGTTGTCAATCTATTTGAAGCTTGCCAGCCGGGACACTGACACTTTTTTGCTGGAAAGTGCGGAAGGCGGCAAAAGCTTTTCACGATACAGCTTTGTGGGGTTAAAGGCTCGTACAAAGATCGTTAGTTATCTGACGGATACTGGCTTTTGCACTCAGGTTCTGACTGACGGGCAAGAAACCGAACGCGACACTGAAACCAATCCGCTTGAGTTTGTTCGCAGATTCTTCAATCGTTTTCGTGTTGCCTTGCCGAAGGGATTGCCTCGCCTGACGGGCGGACTGGTCGGGTACTTCGGTTATGACACGGTACGATTGATCGAGCAAAGCAAACTGGGACGAAAAAAGTCCGGAGGAATTGGTGGACCGGATATTTGCTTGCTGTTGTGTGAAGAGCTCATCGTGATAGACAGCTTTAAGGGTCGTATGTACATTGTTATCAATGCTGATTCGAGAGTTCCGGGGGCGTACTCAGCGGCCGTTCATCGCATCCGAAGGCTCAAGCAGTCGTTGATCCGTCCGGTGGAAGCTCCGTATGCCGCCGGTGGCATTGTTCACGAAACAGAGCGTCCGTTTGCCAAGGAAGACTATTTGAAGGCTGTACGAAAAGCCAAGGACTACATCCTGGCCGGTGACTGCATGCAGGTGCAGATCGGGCAGCGAATCGAACGCGGCTTTACCGAAAACCCGATTTCTCTGTACCGTGCGCTGCGAAGTCTCAATCCATCGCCCTACATGTATTTCTACAACTTTGGAGACCACTTTGTTGTCGGAGCTTCGCCGGAAATTCTGGTGCGGCAGGAGTTGCGTGACGGAAGACGGATCGCGACGATTCGACCTATTGCGGGAACTCGACCTAGAGGAGTTGATGTGCAGGACGACCGCCGTCTTGCCGAAGACCTTCTGCATGATCCTAAAGAACGAGCCGAGCACCTGATGCTGATTGATCTGGCACGCAATGACATTGGCCGTATCGCCAAACCGGGCACCGTTCGCGTGACAGACAAGTATGCCATTGAGCGCTATTCGCAAGTTCAACACTTGGTCAGTCATGTCGAAGGGGAACTCCTCGACGGACTCGACAATTTCGACGTTTTGAAAGCAACTTTTCCGGCGGGAACACTCACCGGGGCGCCCAAAGTACGAGCAATGGAAATCATTGACGAGCTTGAGCCCGTGGCGCGCGGTATCTACGGAGGTGCGGTCGGCTACCTTTCCTTTGCCGGGGACATGGATCTCGCAATTGCCATACGAACGGCCGTCATCAAGGACAAACGGCTCTACGCTCAAGCCGCCGCCGGCATTGTCGCCGACAGTATCCCCGAGATGGAATATGCGGAAACGGAACATAAGGCACGCGCAGTTTTGAGAGCGGCGGAACTGGCGGAGTCCGGTTTCGAAAGCGGAATCTGAACGAGGAGAAACAAAATGCTCCTGATGATCGACAACTACGACAGTTTTACGTACAACCTTGTGCAGTACTTTCAGGAACTCGGAGAGCAAGTGCAAGTTGTGAGAAACGACGAGGCAACCGTCGAGGAACTTTTGAAACGCAAGCCCGACCGTGTCTGCATTTCACCGGGACCGTGTGCTCCGGCGCAGGCAGGCATCTCGAAGGAGGCCATTGTGCGTTTTTCTCAGTATGTACCGGTTCTTGGCGTGTGTCTTGGCCATCAGGCCGTAGGAGAAGTGTTCGGCGGGCGCGTGGTGCGGGCCGGACATGTCATGCACGGCAAGACGGATTGCATCACACATGACGGAAAAGGACTTTTCAGCGGACTGCCGTCGCCGATGACGGTTGCGCGCTATCACTCGCTCGTGGTGGAATGCGAAACGTTGCCTGACATTTTGGAGGTGACGGCTGTCAGTTCAGACGGAGAAATACAGGGACTCAGGCACAAGGAATTGCCGATTGAGACGACTCAGTTTCACCCGGAATCAATCGCCAGCGAATTCGGGCACGAACTGCTGAAAAACTTTTTGCATCTCTGACGATGAAATGGCAACGGGCCTCAGCTCACAAAAGCAGAGGCCCGTTCAACACAGGAAACCGACTTCAAAAGCTTAACCGCGACGATCGCCGTAGAGCTCGTCGATTTCGGCGTGGAAACGTTCGCGGATCTTGGCGCGCTTGAGCTTTAACGTCGGCGTGAGCAGACCGCTTTCGATCGTCCAGGGCTCGGCGAGCAGACGCACGTTGCGCGGGATGCCGTAGTTCGGGAAGTCGCGCGTCAACGCCTTGATGCGGCGCAGTGCGGCGTTGCGCACTTCCTTGTCCATCAAGATGCCTTCGTCTTTGGGATCCTTGCCGAGTTCCTTGACGAACTTGTCGAACTGCTCGGGGTTTACGACCGCCAGGCAGGCGATGTAGGGGCGATCTTCGCCGACGGCCATCACCTGATCGAACAGATTGTCGGTTTCGATGGCCTGTTCCAGGTCTCCCGGCGGGATCTTTTCGCCCGTGCTCGTGACAATGATTTCTTTGATGCGGCCCTTGATGCGGATATGGCCGCTCTTGTAAATGTCGGCCTGATCGCCCGTCTTGAGCCAGCCGTCTTCGGTGAGAACGGCGCGGGTGTCTTCCGGACGCATCCAGTAACCGACCATCACGTTCGGGCCGCGCACCATCAGTTCGTCGTTGGGACCGAGCTTGGTCTCGAGATTGTCGAGCGGAATGCCGACAGTCTGCGGATTGTTGCTGCCGAGCTTATTGACGCACACCACGGGCGAGGCCTCGGTCATCCCGTAGCCCTGAAGAATTTCAACGCCCAGGGCAAGGAACACCTTGGCTACGGTCGGATTGAAAGCAGCTCCGCCCGAAATGTAGACATAAGGACGACCGCCGAAGATGTTGCGGATGCCGGCACCCACTTTCCTGTCAAGGAATCCTGCAACCAACGGATCGAAAAGCGCAGAGAAGCCCGAAGGGCAGGGCAGGCCGTTTTTGCGGCAGAAGCGGCGCCAGCCGACGTCAACCGCCCACCGGAAGATCTTCTGCACAAAGGGCGACTGCGTCGCAAGTCGATCCTGAATCTTGGAGTAGATCTTTTCATAGACGCGCGGCACGCTCAGCATGATGGTGGGACGGATGACGCGCATGTCTTCCTGCAGGAGACCGATGTTTCGGTTGAACGCAACGAGGTTGCCCATGCCGAGCGCGAGGTAATAGGTCGCGATGCGCTCGAGCGTATGCGAAAGCGGCAGAAACGAGAGCCATACTTCGTCGACGCGCGGACAGATGCTGCTCAAAACGCCGTTGATGTTTGCAAGAAGCGCGCGGTGCGTGAGCATGACGCCCTTGGGTTTGCCCGTCGTGCCCGACGTGTAGACAAGGGCGGCGAGGTCGGTGGGCTCGGGGCCGGGCGGCAGTTCGACGCCCTGGCCCGTGGCAAGCCAGTGATCGACGCTCGTGACGGTTCTACCGTCGGAGACGGTCGTCTCAACGCCTTCTTCGGTGATCACCACGGTCTGCAGATCAGGTAATTCCATAGCAGCGCCGATGTCGCGCCAGCGATTGAACTTGGTCGTGACGAGGAAGCGGGCGCCCGAGTCGCGAAGAATAAAGGCCGAGGAGCCCGCCGTGTCGATCGCGTGCAGCGGCACGGGCACGAGAGCGCACATGAGGGCAGCCATGTCAAAGCAGATGGCGTCAATGCTGTTGGGAAGGAGCATGGCGACGCGTTCGCCTTTTTTGAGGCCGAGAGCCGCAAAGGCATGGGCCCAGCGCATGACGCGCTCGTACGTTTCCTGAACAGTAAGGGTCTGCCACTGTTTGACGCGGTTGTCGTAGTACATGTAAACCGGAATCTGCGGCCGCTGCTCCAGATGGTGTGTGAGCAGTTCGGGAAGCGTGCGCAGAACCTGAAGCTCGGCGCGGCGCGTTTGCATGGTATCGGTTTTATCGGTCACTGCAAATTCCTTTGTGGAGACGGCGATTTTGCAGACTAGGCGTGCGCAAAACCCTTGCCGTCGAAGTATTCGTTTAAGCAATCCCCGAACTATACCGCGCGCCCGATTCAATGCCGTTGAGCATCATCCGTTCGGATGATGTCTGGCGTACTTGTTAAATCCGCTAAGTGCGTCCCTACAATTCCGAAAGACAAAACTTTTGACGTTTCCTACCTTTGCACCTTCTTTAGCGGATGTTTCGCAACAACAAGTACACGCGGCAAGTGCTATTTGCCTGTCTTTTTACAGTTTGCTTTTTCGTAGGCTATGCCGCGCTTGCCACCGTAATGCGCCTTTGGCTTGTACCGGCGGGCTTTGTTGCGTGCACGGTTTTTGCGGCGGTGCTGCTGGCGGCTTTCGGAGTTGTTGTGCGAAAAGGAATGCGGGCCATGAAGGGTGTTACTGCTGAGGATGGGATTGTCATCTATCCGGATCTGCTCAGTTTTTCGGCGGCCTGCACTGCTGTTTGGATTCTTATCTTTGCCGATGCCTCTCGTTTTCCGCTGGCCTATTTCGCCTGCATCGCGGCTTGCGTGCTCTTTTGCACGATTCAGGCCTGTCGCTACAACCGAGAAGAAGGAGCGTTGCTGGCGTCTCTCGTACAGTTTGCATTTCCTGTGGTGGTCCCGTTTCTGGCTGTCTTCGTCGTGTGCATGACGTTTGGGCGACGAGCCGATTCGCGCATGGTGATCCATTACAAAGTAAGAAATGACGAAGAGGGGCTCTCGCAGTACATGGAGGAAATCAACGAACAACGCTGTCTGGCGCAGCAAAAGCGAAGCGCAGGTTTCAGAGCGCTGCTTGCAATGAGCGTTTTGTCAGCGGCGGTTCCTGACAAACAAAGGCGCGAGGAGCTTTTGCGCCAGCGGGAAAGCAGATCTGATCTATGTATGTCGCTTGCGCTTTTGCCCATAGCTTTTCTGATAGCCGTTCGCCTGGCGGCCGGACACAACAGCGCAGACTTTCTGAAGGACGCCTACACCAAGCGTGTCTTCATTCGGGACGAAGCGGAGCAAGTACAGGATCGAACCGAGGAGACGCACCAAAAGAGAGCATTTCTAGACGGTGTGTAAGTTGCTGTGCACGTAAACCCCTATGTAGTCTTTCTGATGGATAAATACCGCCCTTTCGAGGAGTCTGCTGACGTGCTACCTTGACAACGATCGCAGACACACATATGCGTTGCTCCTCAACTGCTCCTCAGAATTTGAAGCTCGGTTTGGTCGCCGGAGACTTCAAGCAAGCGATCCGAAAAAAGGTTGACGTCGGACAAAATCAGGAAAACGATGTCAACCTTTTTGCTTGACCGGTGACTTTTTTCTTGACTATTCTCCCCGGCACGGCTTCCTCGCCTTCTGATTGTCTTTTTCGTTTTTGCAGCCGGTTGTCGACTTACAGCCATCACTTTGTCAATTGCTTCCGAAAAAGAAATTTCGTGTTTGATCTAAATCAAATAAACAACACTCTTAAGAAAGCGACAAGCACAAGGCGCCCATCGAACATGCACCGTCTTGGTGCGAAGTCTTACTTCGGCTGCGCGTTTGAAGCGAGTGAAATCGCCGAATGCTTGCCGCGATTAGAATTCGTTTTTTATATTGCTACAGCTGTTTTAAACCCATGACGCTCATCAATTCCGCAGCCAACGAAAACATCAAGCGCTGGAGAAAGATCTCCGAACATCCGAGAGGCGCAAAGAAAATCGGAACGACGCTTGCCGAGGGCGTTCATCTGGCGGAAGTGATCTGCGAAAAGCGTCCTGAGACGCGAGCCGTTGTTGTGCGTGAAAACAACGTCCATCCGGATGTCCATGCGCTTGCCGAGCGCGTGGCCGAGGAAACGGGGGCCAAATTTCTGACCGTGGCCGACAAGCTCTACGACGCGGTCTGTCCCGTCGAAAACGGCACGGGCATCATGGTGGAAGTGGCAGTCGAGTTTGCCCAACGTCCGATGCAGCCGATTGCCGAGGACGCGCTTTATCTCGACGGCGTCCAGGATGCGGGCAATATGGGTACGCTCATTCGCACCGCTTTGGCTGCAGGCGTGCGTCACATCGCGGCCAGTTCCGGTTCGGCCGGTTTCTGGGCACCCAAGGTGTTGCGAGCCGGTATGGGAGCTCACTTCAGCGCCAAACTCTACGACAATGTCTGTGCCGAAGAAATTCACACGCTTTTCGCTGGACGCGTGCTGGCAGCCGACGCCCGAGGCGGAATGGACTTGTTCCGCACGCAGGGCTGGGAAAAGGGACCCGTGGTGTGGATGATGGGCGCCGAAGGCCCGGGGCTTTCTCTGCAGGCTCTGGCCGTTGCCGACGAACGCTATCTCATTCCGATCGAGCATGCATGCGAGTCGCTCAATGTCGGGGCGGCCGCCGCGGTCTGTCTTTTCGAGCAGCGCCGCCGCCGACTTTTGGCCGACGCTTGAGCTACAGCACTGAATCGACAGGCTTTTGCTAACAAACACGCGTCTGTATAATCCGATCTTTGCTTTTTGCGTACGGTTGACCTTCCGGTTCAACCACTAGACACATGGTTTTAAAAAAATTGCTCCTGAGCGTCTGCGCAGTCGCAACGCTCTCTGTCGCGGCGGCCGATGATGCCTTGGCTCGCGACAAGCTTCGCGTGGGCACCGAGCCCACGTTCGCTCCCTTTGAATTTATGGACACTCAGACCCGCGAATTCGTGGGTTACGACATTGACCTCATTCGTGCCGTTGCCGACAAGGCCGGCTACGACATCGAAGTCGTCAACATGGGTTTTGACGCGCTGATTCCCGCTCTGGGTATGGGCGTGGTCGATGTGGTGGCCGCAGGCGTCACCATCACCGAAGAACGTTCCAAGCGAGTAGATTTCACGGCTCCTTACTACACGGCTGGCCTTTCCATGCTCGTTCGCAAGGAAGACGCCGCCAAGTATCCCGACTTCAAGTCTCTGGAGAATCAGGCGATCGCCGTGCAGATCGGCACGACCGGTGCCGACAAGGCCAAGGATATTCCCGGAGCCAAGGTGACCAATTACAACGCCACGAGCGAAGCCTTCATGGCTCTGACGAGCCGCAACGCCGAAGCCGTGGTGCACGATCGTCCCGTGCTTGCCTACTTCATGAAGACCCAGCCGCGTATGTCTCAGTCTCTGCAGCTACAGCCGGCAATCGAAGACGCGCAGCAGTATGGCTTTGCCGTGAAGAAGGGCAACAAGGAACTCCTTGACAAGCTCAACAAGGGCCTTGAAGCCGTTCGACAGGCCGGAGAAGATAAGCAGATCTACTCCAAGTGGTTCGCTCAGTAAGCTGAATTTCTTTCGGAGCGGCCCGCAGGGTCTGCACGCGAACCGGATTGCTTTTCATGGGCAGTCCGGTTTTGTTATGGACCGCAAAAGAAAAGCGGCGCGCCTGTCGACAGGATCGCGCCGCTTTTGGCCTTGGATGAATGTCAAAGCGCTTAGCTCGGCATCAGGCCGGAAATCAGCACCACGACGATAAGAAGCGGACATCCGATCGTGAGAATGCCGCGAAAGATCGACATCATCGAGTCGGAAACGCCCGAACCCATTCGGATTTCGTCCTTCATCATCGACCAGCGCTTGATGCCCACCAGAGCGCAGATCACGAGACCGCCGATCGGAAGCGACAGGTTGCTCGTGAAGTAGTCAAAGAGATCAAAGAAGTTGCGCTCGAAAAGGGGCTTGACGTCAGCCAGAGGTCCGAAAGAAAGGGTGCAGAGCGACCCGACCGCAAGCATCGCGATGCAGCTCACCAGAGAAGCCGTCATGCGGCGCATCTTGAGTTCGTCGACAAGGAAAGCAACCACGAGTTCGAGAAGCGATACGGAACTGGTGATGGCCGCCACGGCCAGGCACAGGTAGAAGGCAAACGCAAAGAGCTGTCCGAAGGGAAGCTGCGCGAAGACGACCGGCATCGTCATGAAGGTGAGGCCGGGACCGGCGGACGGATCGAGATGGAATGCAAAGACCGCCGGCATGATCATCAGGCCGCCCAGGATGGAGGCTGCAGTTGCCAGGAATGTGATCCAGGCGCAGCCGTTGATGAGGTTTGAATCCTGCGAGAGGTAGGAGCCGTAGGTGAGCATGCAGCCGCAACCGATGCAAAGCGAGAAGAAGGTAAAGCCCATTGCGGCGAGCAGGCTCTTCCAGCTGAAGGCTTCAGGATTCCAGCTAAAGAGATAGGCGAGACCTTCGGAGGCGCCCGGCAGCGTCACGCCGCGCACGATCACGATGATGACGAGCACGAGCAGAAGGGGCATGAGCACCTTGGAGATCTTCTCGATGCCGCGGCTGATCTCATAGGCGACGACCCAACCGGTCAGAAAGAGAAAGAGCGCCTGAAAGCCCAGCGATTTGACGGGATCGGACACAAGGCCGCCGAAGAGCGCACTGAGCTCGTCCTGGTTGGATACAAGCCCTCGGCCCACGGCCGAATCGATCAGATAGGAAAGCGTCCAGCCGCCGATGGTGGAGTAAAAGCACAGCACCATGAAGCCCGTGAGAACGCCCAGATAGCCCCAGATCGTCCAGTTCTTGCCCGCAATGGCTCGGTAAGCGGTCACGATGCAGCCCTTGCCCGTGCGGCCCAGACCGACTTCGGCGATCAGAAGCACGAGGCCGATCGTAAACGACAGGACGATGTAGGGGAACATAAAGACGCTGCCGCCGTTGGTTCCTGCCAGATAGGGAAATTTCCAAATGGCGCCTAAGCCGATGGCGGCACCCGCACTGGCCAGAATGAAGCCGATGCGGCTTGTCCATGTTGATCTGTTGTCAGACATTGATGTGTCCCTGAAATATTCTTATACGTAGGGCGATTTAAGCCAAGACTTATTGCAAACCGCTCTGAATTCGTCTTTATAGCATCTTTGGGATGCTAAAACGGATGCCGACGGGCAAACAATCACTCAGCAAACAAAAAAATACACCGAAGCTGGAAAAAAACAGCGCCGCAGGCAGCCTCGGCGAGAGGCGTACGATGCGGCGCAGTTTGTGCGTTTGCGGTAAGCCTCAGACGCCCGTGGCGACCACAACGAGCACCAGCAAGGGGGCAAGGAAGCGCAGCGAGAACTTGATGAAGGCATTGGCCGAAGCGCTGTACTTCTTGACCAGATTGACTTGCACGTAGGTCGAGTTCCAGGCCTTCCAACCTGCCAGAAGCGCAATCGACAGACCGCCCAGCGGCATCATGATGTTCGAGCAGAACCAGTCGAGGAAATCGAAGATGATGCGATCGAAGATCTTCACGTCGCTCCATACGCCGAAGGAAAGCGCCGAGACAAAGCCCAGCAGGGCAAGGCCGACGTAGCACAGGATCGAAGCGCTGATGCGTTTCATGTGCCATTCGTTCTGCAGATAGGCGATGCAGACTTCCAGCAGCGACACCGAACTCGTCAACGCGGCCACGAGCAGGCACACGTTAAAGAGAATCATGAAGAACCAGCCAAACGGAATCTGAGAGAAGATAAACGGAATGGTCACAAATACGAGCCCGGGGCCTGCATTGGGATCTTGGCCCATGGCGAAGACGGCGGGCATGATCATGAGACCGGCGAGAAGCGCTGTCTGAATGGCGAGGTAGGCGATCCACAGCGAGGAGTTGGGAATGTCGGTGGAGTCCTTCAGATAGGCACCGTATGTCACCATGATGCCGCACCCCAGAGACAGACTGAAGAAGGTAAAGCCCATGGCGTTGAGAACACTCATCCAGGTAAGCTTGTCAAAGCTGAAGTCAAAGAGGAACTTCACGCCTTCCATGGCTCCGGGCAACGACAGCGAACGGATCATGATGACGATCATCAGGATGAAGAGCGTGGGCAGCAGGTACTTCGAGAGGCGCTCGATGCCGTTTACCACACCCAGGGCCACCACGCCGCAGGTGAGCGTGAGGAAGGAGAGGTGCCACAGCGAATTGGTGAGACCGTCGCCCACCAAAGCGCCGAACGTTGCCTGCAGAACCTTCGGGTCGTTGGTCACGAGACTGCCGCCGAGGCTGTCAAAGAGATACTTCACGCACCAGCCGCCGACCACGGAGTAGTAGGACAGAATCACGAAGGACGTGAGAACGGCTATGCCGCCCATGATCGAGAAAGCCGGTCCGCCGAGGTGCTTGAGTGCATGCAGGGCCGAACCGCGGCCGGCGCGTCCCACGACGAGTTCGGCGATCAGCAGCGTGATGCCGATCGTGAACGTAAAGATAATGTACGGAATGATGAAGCCCGAGCCGCCGTTGATGCCGGCCCAGAACGGGAATTTCCAGATGGAGCCCAAGCCGATTGCCGAGCCTGCGCCGGCCAAAATAAAGCCGATCCTGGAACCCCAAGTTGTTGCGGTGGTAGCCATGTTTTTTGGTTTGTTTGTGTTGAGTGAGGGGGGAACGGAAGGCGCCGGCTGTTAGCCGACTGTTATCTGAGGTCGATCTCGTGCAAGGGCTTCTTGGATGTTAAAAAATGGTATCAGACAGACGCGCACGGAACCGTTCTAATAAATTCTCCCTAAGAACGGCATCTTACCGCATTTGACAAAAGCTTAAAACCCGCAAGGAAACCTGCCTCAGGTTGTTTCGCCCCTTTGGCTTTTCGTTTGAAAAACGATAAATTAGTCGATGCGTTGTGAAATTCTTTGCATACCACGGCACTCAACGCACCTTCGGACGTCTTCTGTTACCGCAGAGGCGGGCGGCGAACGGTGTC